>JAABUN010000140.1_pt1 | contig 177631 bp, 186 predicted proteins | sample 5559311 | NCBI WGS metagenome assembly JAABUN01 (sample SAMN10711877, study PRJNA513370) | rock metagenome | isolation source: Antarctica rocks | place: Antarctica: Victoria Land, Siegfried Peak sud
CCGCCGTTCGTCCACGCCCGCCAGCGCGGCCAGCAGGCCTGGGTCGCTGACGTAGACCTTGGGCGCCTTGACCTGACGTTTGCCGAGGTTGACGTGCCAGGGGCGCCGGATGCGGATGAGGAAGAGCCGCTCGAGCACGTCGAGATGGCTCTTGACGGTCTTGCCGTCCAGGTTCGCGTCACGGCCGAGCGTCTCGTACCTGCTAACTCGGAGAACTGCTCCTGCTATCTCGGAACCTGCACAGGCGCCTACAGCCCGTAGCTGCGCCCGATCACGTCGAGCATGATCTCGTCCGTCCCCGCGCCGATGCGGTTCAGGCGCATGTCGCGCCACACCCGCTCGACGCCGTACTCGGTCATGTAGCCCGCGCCGCCGTGGATCTGGATGCACTCGTCCGCGACCTCGACCGCGATCCGCGACGCGTAGAGCTTGGCCATCGAGATCTCGCGCACGGGGTACTCGCCGTTGTTGAAGCGCCAGGCGGTCATGTAGACCATCTGCCGCGCCGCCTCGATCTTGGTCGCCATCTCGGCGAACTTGTGGCGGATGACCTGGAACTTGCCGATCTGCCGGCCGAAGGCGGTGCGCTCCTTGGCGTAGGCCAGCGTGCGATCCATGCAGCGCTGGGCGCCGGCGACGCAGCCCGCCGCGCCGATCAGCCGCTCGCCCTGGAGCTCCCACATGATGTGGTAGAAGCCCTTGCCTTCCTGGCCGAGCATCGCGGAGGCGGGGACGCGCACGTCCTGGAAGGCCAGCAGCGCGGTGTCCGACGCCTTCATCCCGAGCTTCTTGAGCTTCTTCTCGCGGATGAAGCCGGGGGTGTCGGTGTCGACGATGAACAGCGTGAAGCCGTCGTAACCCGCGTCCGCGTCGGTCTTGGTGACGAGCACGATGTAGTCCGCGCGGTGGCCGTTGGTGATGTAGGTCTTCGAGCCGTTGATGACGAAGTCGTCGCCGTCGCGCACCGCGCGCGTCTTGATGCCGGAGACGTCGGAGCCCGCGTCGGGCTCGGTGATGCCGAGACACGCGATCTTCTCCCCGCGGATCGACGGCGCCAGGTACTGCTCCTTCTGCTCGGGCGTGCCGAACAGGTGGATCGGTGGTGTGGCCATGTCGGTGTGCACGGCGATGCCCATGGCCAGGCCGCCGCAGTTGGCGCCGGTCATCTCCTCCGCGAGCACGAGCGACGCGAAGTAGTCGCCGCCCTGGCCGCCGTGCTCCTCGGGCATCGACAGCCCGAGGAAGCCGAGCTCGCCCATGCGGGGGAAGACCCAGTCCTCGAAGTACTCGGCCTCCTCCCACTGCTCGGCGTTCGGTGCAAGCTCCTTGGCGACGAAGGAGGAGATCGACTCGCGCAGGCGGTCGTGGTCCTCGTTGAAGATGAAGTGCTTGCGGCCGGCCGCATAGTCCGGCTTGAGGACCTTCGGCGGGGGGGCGGCGGCGTCGGCGGGAGCGGAGACGGGGCTGGTCATATCGGGCGGACGCTACCTGGGCCGGCGACGAAAGTAAACAGTGGGGCTTCCTACTGTCCGCCGAGGGCGGGCTCGACCCGACGCCATCATGGGGAAGCGCTGGCGTGTCATCCGGCGGGTATGGGGTAGCGTGATCTTGCATTACTACCTACCGATCGGAGTGCGGATGTCTCGAGTAGCCCGCTGGGCCCTGACCGCGACCACCCTGGTGAGCGGTGTCGCCGCTGCGCCGGCGTCGGCGAAGATCGTCGAGTACCCCCTCAACCCCTCGGCGACCCCGGTCGCCAAGGCCATGGCCCGTGACCCCAAGCTCGTGCGTCGCGCGGTGTTCTCCGCGCTGCCTCCGAGCTCCAAGCCCGTGGCGGTCTCGACCACCCCCCTGGCAGGCTTTCCGACCCACGGCAAGAGCTTCGCGATCCTCACCACCGGCAACGCCCGCCGCGCCGACGATCCCAACAACGCCGGCGACACCGGCTCTGAGTCCCGCGGCCCGTCGATCCGCGGCGCACGCGACGTGGTGATCATGCGGGTCGACCTGAACGTCCCCAAGGGCGCCAACTGCCTCAGCTACGACTTCCGCTTTCTCTCGGAGGAGTTCCCCGAGTTCGTCAAGGACATCTACAACGACGCGTTCATCTCCGAGCTCGGCATCTCCAACTGGGACGCCTCGGGCAAGGAGGATCCGGTCATCACCGCCCCGAACAACTTCGCGAAGGACACGAAGGGCAATCCCATCCGCGTCAACGCCGTGGGCGACGCCACGGTGACCGCCGGTCAGGCGAAGGGGACCACCTACGACGGAGCGACCCGCCGGCTGCGGGCCTCGACCCGCGTCAAGCCGGGCCTCCGGCGCCTGTACCTGTCGATCTTCGACCAGGGCGACCGCATGTACGACTCGGCCGTCTTCCTCGACAACCTGCGCACCAGCAAGGCGTCCTCATGTCAGACGGGGGTGCGCGCCTCGTCCTAGACGGCAACGCGGAGGCGGCGCGTCTCGGTGCTTCCGGGACGCGCCGCCCTGCCCGTGGACGTGCCACGCTGTCCGCGCGCAGGCAGTGGAGCTGCCACCTTCGACACGCACCCGCACTGGTATCTTCGCGCCGTGGGCTACGAGACGCTGCGCTACGACGTCGCTGAGACCGGCGTCGCAACGATTGCCCTCGATCAGCCCGACACGCGCAACGCGCTCTCGGACGCCGTCCTGGACGACCTGATCGGCGCCTTCACCGCCGCGCGCGACGACGACGCAGTCCGCGCGGTCGTGCTCACCTCGACGCACCCCACGACGTTCAGCTCCGGGGGAAACCTCGCGGGCTTCGCCGCGGAGGTGCCGCTCGTGCACAAGCACTTCGGCACGGAGCGCTTCCCCGCGCTGTTCACGCTGATCGGCGAACTCGGCAAGCCGGTGCTGTGCGCCGTCAACGGGCACTGCCTCGCCGGCGCACTCGGCCTCGCGCTCGCGTGCGACCTCATCATCGCCAAGGACGGCGCGACGTTCGGCACGCCCGAGATCAACGTGGGCGTCTTCCCCTTCATGATCATGGCCCTCATCTACCGCAACCTCGGCCGCAAGAAGACGACGGAGCTGCTGCTGCTCGGCGAGCGCATCGATGCGCACGAGGCGGAGCGCCTGGGGATGGTCAACCGCGTGGTCGGCGACGAGGAGTTCGATGCCGCGGTCGCTGAGTGGACGACGAGGCTGGCAGGCAAGTCGCCCGTCCTGATGAAGCTCGGCAAGGACGCGATGTTCGCCCAGCAGGACATGGCCTTCGAGGACGCGCTCGTGTTCCTGCGCTCGCAGCTGACGATCGCCTTCGCGACCGAGGACATCCAGGAGGGCGTCAAGGCGTTCTTCGAGAAGCGGGAGCCGGCATGGACGGGACGCTGACCGAACCGCAGATCGTCGCGCTGCTGTGCCGGACCTCTGATCGCGAGCTCCATGGCGCGGAGGCGTCGGCCGCGCTGGCGCGCGAGCTCGGGGAGCGCGTCGGCCTGGACCCGCGCCTGATCGGCTCCGCCCAGGAGCCACGCGACGGTGGGTGGGAGGAGGACCTGCGCGACGGCCGGGGCTGCCTGCTCGAGGCGGGCGGGCAGCTCGAGGACGCGCTCAACGCGGGCCGTCGCCCGCTGCTGGTCGCCGCCGACTGCTCGATCGCCGTCGCGACGCTGCCGGTCCTCGTGCGCGAACGCCCTGAGGCCTGGGTCGTATGGCTCGACGCCCATCCGGACTTCAACACGCCCGAGAGCTCGCCGAGCGGCTTCCTGGGGGGCATGTGCCTCGCGGGCGCATGCGGTCTGTGGGACACCGGTTTCGGCGCCGGCCTGGACCCGACCCGAGTGGTGCAGTGCGGGATCCGCTCGACCGACGGCGGCGAGCAGGTCCTGCTGGAGCGAAGCGGCGTGGCGCGCATCGAGCGCCCGGCCGACCTCGCCGCCGCCATCGAGGGCCGCGAGGTGTTCGTGCACCTCGACCTCGACGTGCTCGACCCGTCCGTGCTGCCCTTCCAGTTTCCCGTGGAGGGCGGCTTCTCCGAGGAGGGCCTGCGGACGCTGCTGACCGAGGTGGTCGATGCGGCGAGCGAGGTCCTCGGCGCCGAGATCACGTCGCTCACGCAGCCCGCGCAGGCGTCGCACGCGGCCGACATCGTCGAGGCTCTGCTGGGGCTACAGGAGCCCGACGACGAGTGAGCGCGGCGGAGACGACCCCGCAGTCGATCCTGCGCCCGCTGGTCGAAGAGCTTCACGAGCGGCGCGACCGCGCGCGGCTCGGCGGCGGGCAGGAGAAGATCGACAAGCAGCACGCCGCGGAGAAGCTCACCGCGCGCGAGCGGGTCGCGCTGCTGGTCGACGAGGGCACGTTCACCGAGCTCGGGGTCCACGCCGGCATCCACTTCTCCGTCCGCGGCCTCGAGGGCAAGGAGGCGCCGGCCGACGGCGTCATCACCGGCTACGGGAAGGTCGACGGCCGGATGGTCGCCGTCTGCGCCTACGACTTCACCGTCATGGCCGGGTCGATGGGGATGACCGGGGAGACGAAGGTCGGGCGCCTGCGCGAGCTCGCGCTGACCAAGCGGATCCCGTTCGTCTGGCTGCTGGACTCTGCCGGTGCGCGCATCCAGGAGGCGGTCGGCTCGCTGTTCGCCGGCTCGGGGCACCTCTTCCGCGAGGAGGTCGTGATGAGCGGCGTCATCCCGCAGGTCGCGGCGCTGATGGGCCCGTGCGCGGCGGGCACCGCGTACATCCCGGGGCTGGCCGACTTCGTCCCGATGGTCAAGGGGCGCGGGTCGATGGCGCTGGCCGGGCCGCACCTGGTGCGTGCCGCGGTGGGGGAGAACGTCACCCAAGAGGAGCTGGGCGGCTCGCGCGTGCACTGCCGCAAGTCGGGTGTCGGCGACCTCGAGGTGGCCGACGACGTCGAGTGCATCGAGCGCGTGAAGCAGTATCTGGGGTTCTTCCCGTCCCACTGCGAGGAGCGCCCGCCGGTCCGCGAGACCGACGATCCGGTCGACCGCATGGACGAGGGCCTGCTCGACGTCCTGCCCGAGTCCAACCGCAAGCCCTACGACATGTACGACCTGATCGGGCGGATCGTCGACGACGGTGAGTGGCTCGACATGAAGCCGCAGTTCGCCAAGACGATCATCACCTGCTTCGCGCGCATGGGCGGGCGGCCGATCGGGATCGTCGCCAACCAGCCCAAGCAGCTCGGCGGGATCCTCGACAACGACTCCGCCGACAAGGCCGCGCGGTTCGTGAACCTGTGCAACGCCTACGGGATCCCGCTGCTGTTCCTCCAGGACGTCCCGGGCTTCATGGTCGGAAGCAAGGTCGAGGCCGCGGGGATCATCCGCCACGGCGCGAAGATGCTCTACGCGGTGGCCAACGCGACGGTGCCGAAGATCACCGTCGTGGTTCGCAAGGCCTACGGCGCGGGCTACTACGTGATGAACGGCCGCGCCTACGAGCCGGACCTGATCGTCGCCTGGCCGAGCGCCGAGATCAGCGTCATGGGGGCCGAGGGCGCCGTGGAGATCGTCTTCCGCAAGCAGGTCGATGAGGCCGAGGATCCCGTGGCCAAGAAGGCCGAGCTGATCGCCGCCTACCGTGGCCTCATCGACGTGTACGTCGCGGCCCGCAACGGAATGATCGACGACGTCATCGACCCGCGCGAGACGCGCCCGACGATCATTCGCGCGCTGGAGATGGCGCAGAACAAGCGCGTGCAGCGCCCGTGGAAGCGCCACGGGGTCGTGCCGGTCTGAGCCGGAGCGATTCTGCGTAGGGGTGGCGTCGTTCGGACCCCTATAGGTACCCAACGACGCCACCCCCTTTCGCCCAAGCGCGCGTCTGGTCGATCGCCGTCAGCGTCACGCTCCTCAGGCGTCTGGACGCGAATGACGTCCAGACGCCGCCCTCGCCGCCCGTGAATCACTGGCGGGGCGGCGGCCGTAGACAAGATGTGACGCCTGCAGGAGCACCCTTCCTCCCCGGCTTCTTCGACCGCATGGACCCGGCGCCCGACGCGGGGTTCTACGCCGCCCCGCGCCTGGTCACGCACATCGACGACGACGCGATCGCGGCGGTCGGCGCGCTGTATGAGGAACTCGGGATCGACGGTCGCGTGCTCGACCTCATGGGCTCGTGGGTCTCGCACTTCGCTGCGCCGCCGCCGCAGGAGCTCGTCGTCCTGGGCATGAACGAGCCGGAGCTGCGGGCCAACGACGCCGCGGCCGAGGTCGTCGTGCAGGACCTCAACGCCGACCCCTCGCTGCCTTTCGACGCCGCGTCCTTCGACCACGTGGTGTGCTGCGTGTCGGTCGACTACCTCACCCGTCCGCTCGAGGTCTTCGCCGAGGTCGCGCAGGTGCTGCGGCCCGGAGGGCTGTTCGTCCTCACGTTCTCCAACCGCTGCTTCCCGACCAAGGCGATCCGCGGATGGCTGCAGACCGACGACGCCGGTCACGTGGCCTACGTCCGGCGCCTGTTCGCCCTGACCGAGGGCTTCGGCCCGGCCGCCGCAGACCTACGCACCCCGCTGACCGCGACCGGCGACCCGCTCTACGGGGCCTGGGCCGTGAAGACCTGAGACCATGGGACGCACCGTGACCCGCCGCGCCCCGCTCGCCCTCGCCCTTGTGCCGCTCCTGGTGCTGCTGCTCGCCGGTTGCGGTGGCACGTCGAAGGAGGACTACTCCAAGCAGGTCCGCGCGATCGGCCTCCGCGTCCAGGGTGCAGGCAACGAGCTCAGCAAGAGCGATCCGTCCAACAGCGACGATCTCGTCAAGGGGTTGCAGCGCACCAAGGCCGTCGTGGTCAGGGCCGCCGAGGACTTCGAGGAGCTCGACCCCCCGAAGGATGCCACTGACGCTCACGCGCGCACGCTGCGCGGCATCCGGCGGACCTCCGACGACCTCGACCCGATCATCGCGGCGGCCAAGTCCGGCGACCTGAAGCTGCTGCAGCAGCGCCTGTCCAAGGGCTTCCCCTCGCCGCAGACCCGAGAGCTGCTCACCAGCGCGCAGAAGCTCTACCGGGACGCCGGCTACGACGTCCAGAACCGCGGGGGTTGACCCCCGGCCCGGTGACGGGCAGAGTGGGGAGTGATGCTTCCCACCCCCAGCTTGGACGACCCGGTCGTCATCACCTGCTCGATCTCCGGGGCGATCGCCAACCGCGAGCAGTGCCCGGCGATCCCGTACACCCCCGAGGAGTACGGCGCGGAGGCGCGGCGCGCCGTGGACGAGGGCGCGGCGATGATCCACATCCACGCGCGCACCCCGGACGGCGTTCCGTCCTACGAGATCGAGGACTTCCGGGCGATCACGCAAGCCATCGAGGCCGAGGTCGACGACGTGATCATCAACTACTCGACGGGTGCCATCGGCGTACCGCTCGAGAAGCGCATCGCCTACCTGCGCGAGCTCAAGCCCGACGTCGCCGCGCTGAACATGGGCTCGATGAACTACGCGAAGTTCTCCGCGCGGCGCAAGGCGTTCGTCTTCAACACGGTCTTCGAGAACTCGTTCGACACGATCACGACGCTGCTGGACGAGATGAACGAGCTGGGGATCAAGCCCGAGCACGAGTGCTTCGACTCGGGGCACATCGCCAACCTCGACCCACTGCTTCAGATCGGGATCCTGCGCCCGCCGCTGCAGGTCTCCTGCGTGATGGGGGTGACCGGCGGCATCCGCCCGACGCCGCGCAACCTCGCCCACATGAGCGAGCAGGTCCCCGAGGGCGTCGAGCACGAGTGGGGGGTCATCGCCATCGGTCGTGGGCAGTGGACGCTCGTCGCGAGTGCCCTGACGCTCGGCGGTAACGTGCGCGTCGGCTTGGAGGACAACTTCTACCTGCCCGACGGGGAGATGGCGCGCTCCAACGGGGACCTGATCGCCAAAGCGCGGGCGATGACCGCCGACGTCGGGCGGCGTCCGGCGACGGTGGCCGAGGCGCGCGCGATGCTGGGGCTCGCGCCGCGCCGGGAGCTGACGCGCCGCGAGATGCTCGGCGGCGCGGCGTGAGCCTCCCGCTGGAGGGCATCCGCGTCCTGGACCTCTCGCGGCTGCTGCCCGGGGGCTTCTGCTCGCTGCTGCTGGCCGACTTCGGCGCCGAGGTCGTCAAGGTCGAGGACACCGGCATGGGCGACTACGTGCGCTGGGCGCCCCCCTACCACGAGGGGGTCCAGGACAGCGCGAAGTCGGCGCTGTTCCTCGCGCTGAACCGCAACAAGACGTCGATTCGCATCAACCTGAAGGCGCCGGAGGGCCAGGCGGTGCTGCTGCGCCTCGTGCGCGACGCCGACGTGGTGCTCGAGTCCTTCCGCCCGGGCGTGCTCGACCGCCTCGGCGTCGGTTACGAACGCCTGCGCGAGGAGAACCCGCGGATCGTCGTCTGCGCGATCAGCGGGTACGGCCAGGACGGCCCGCTGCGCGACCGCTCCGGCCACGACATGAACTACCTCGGGCTGGTGGGTGTCCTGGGGCTGACGGGTGACGAGGGCGGCCCACCCGTGCAGGCCGCGGGCCAGATCGCCGACCTCGGCGGCGGTGCCCTGATGGCGGCCTTCGGGATCCTCGCCGCCCTGCGCGAACGCGATCGCTCCGGGGAGGGCCAGTTCATCGACGTCTCGATGGCCGACGGCGCGCTCTCGTGGATGGCGATGGTGGCCGGGCGGACGCTGGCCGAGGGCGCGGCGCCCGAGCGCGGCAGCCTCGAGCTCGCCGGCTCGCTGGTCTGCTACCGGCCCTACGAGTGCGCCGACGGGTGGGTGACCCTGGGCGCGCTGGAACCGAAGTTCTGGAGCGCGTGGTGCCGCGGGGTCGAGCGGGAGGACCTCATCGAGCGGCAGTTCGAGCGGCCGGGCTCGCCGACCCACGCCGACGTCGCGGCGATCTTCTTGGGGCGCACGCGCGAGGATTGGCAGCGCTTCGCCTCCGAGCACGACTGCTGCCTCGAACCCGTGCTCGGCCTCGACGAGGCGCTCGACTCAGAGCTGGTCCGCGCCCGCGAGATGGTCGTCGAGATCGACCAGCCCGGCGCAGTCTCCCCGGTCCGGCTGCTCGGCGTCCCGGTCAAGCTCAGTCGCACGCCCGGCGACCCCCGCCGGCTGCCGGGCCCGGGCCTGGGTGAGCAGACCGACGCGATCCTCGCCGCCGCCGGCTACGGGGAGCCGGAGATCGCCGCCCTGAAGGACTCCGGCGCGGTGGCCGGACCCGCGGGCGACAGCGTGCAGGGCTCGTTCATGGCATGACCGACACGGTGGCCGCGGCCGGTGAGGGCATGCTGAAGATGAAGGATCTGGCTGAGGCCTCGGGCGTCAGCGCGGGCACGATCAAGCACTACCTGCGCGAGGGCCTGCTGCCCGAGCCCGTGCGCACGTCGCGCAACATGGCCTACTACCCGGCCGACTTCGTCGAGCGCCTCCGGCTCATCAAGCGCCTGCAGGAGGACCGCTTCATGCCGCTGCGGGTCATCCGGCACATGCTCGACGACGACCCGGGCCGCGCGCACGCGCTGCTCGAGCTCGAGGACCGGATCATCGACCGCGCGGTCGGCCGCCGCGAGGGCGCCCGGGTCAGTGGCGCCGAGGTCCGGCGCCGCTACGCGGTGCCGCAGAACGTTCTGGAGCGGCTGGCCGAGCTCGAGGTGCTCACCCCGGGCTCACGCGGCTACGACGACGACGACCTGAAGATCATCGAAGCGATCTCGCGCTTCCGGGCCGGCGGGTTCGACGAGAGCCTCGGCTTCACCGTCTACGAGACGGTGCGCTACCGCGAGGCGCTCGAGCCGCTGGTCAAGGAGGAGGTCCGCACCCTGCTCGACCGCCTCGCCGGTGAGGTCCACCCCGACCGCGCCGCGGACATCATCACCGCCGGGGCCGAGCCGCTGCGCGAGCTCATCGGCGCGATGCACTCCAAGCTGCTGCTGGCCGAGCTGCGACGCCAGCGAGGGTGACCCGCCGGTGAGGGCCCGGGTTCTCCGCTGGCTGCCACGGGTCCTGGTCATCGTCGGCGTGCTGGCGCTGACGGAGAGCGCCGTCACCGTGCTGTGGCAGGAGCCCTTCACGAGCCTGATCGGGCACTTCAAGCAGCGTGCCCTCACGCAGGAGTACGAGCGGGCGCAGCGTCGCTTCGGGACCGCCCCGTTCGCCGACCGCGCCGCGTTGCGGCGCGTGGCGGCCCGGTACCGGCGCAGCCTGCGGACGGGCGGGCCGGTGGGGGTGCTGACCATGCCGACACTCGGGCGGCACTTCACCGTCGTGCAGGGAACCGAGTCGCCGCAGCTGGCCAAGGGCCCGGGCCACCTGGCCGACACGCCGCTGCCGGGCGAGGGCGGAACCTTCGCGGTCGCCGGGCACCGCACGACCTACCTCGCCCCGTTCCGCTCGGTCGACGATCTCGCCCGCGGCGACGCGATCAGGGTGCGCCTGCCCTACGCGACGTTCACCTACCGGGTGACACGCACCCGGATCGTGCTGCCCTCCGACGTGAGCGTGAAGCGTTCGATCGGCGCCGACCAGCTCATCCTCTCCGCCTGCCACCCCGTGTACAGCGCATCGCGCCGGATCATCGTCTTCGCGCGGCTGGCCGCCGTGCGCGCGCCCTCTACCAGCGCACGTCGTGGGACTCCATGACGCCGATGCCCTCGGCGAGCACGAGCCCGCCCGGCAGCGTTCCCGCGAACGTCCCGAACGGCTGGCGGTAGCGGCTCGCGAAGACCAGCAGCTCCTCCCGCCGCTCCCGGACCGCCTCGCTCGTGAAGGCCAGCGCCGTGCCGTCGCGGAAGCGCACCCCGCCGAGAGACGACGTCGACCGGCTCGCCGTCGGCGTGCAGCGACAGCTCCAGGTCGGGTGTGAGCGCCGTCGACGGCCCGATCCGCACCCGGCCCGTCCGGCGCACGGTGCGCTCGGCCAGTGTCTGGGCCCCACGGTCCCACACGGCCCAGAAGCCCTGGGGCATGCCGCCGACGCGAACCTGCGCGGCGCAGAGCATGACCTCGGGGGTGAACACGCCGAGGTAGCGCCAGCGTTTGAGCGGCCGCGAGCCCTGCAGGAGCGGCATCCGGCCGGGAGGGAGGGCGAGCCCGGTGGGCCGGGTGGAGCCGTCACCGCGGACGGGGGCCAGGGGCATCGGCGGTATTCTGCTGCATCGGACGGGCCTCGCTCGCCACGGCAAAGGGATCTCTGAAGCAGTGCGCGCGGCAGCCATCCAGCTCACCTCCAACGGCGACTTCGATCGCAACCTGGCGACGGCCGACCGGCTCGTCCGCGCGGCGGCCGCCGACGGCGCGACGCTGGTGGTCCTCCCCGAGAAATGGACGGCGCTCGGCCCCGGCGAGACCGTGCGCGCGGGCGCCCAGGGCCTCGACGGCGCAGCGATCGGCTGGGCGCGCGCGATCGCCAAGGAACTCGGGCTCGACCTGGTCGCGGGCTCGATCGCCGAGCACGTCGACGGCGAACCGAAGCTGCGCAACACCTGTGTGCACGCCGGCCCCGACGGGGAGGTCCACGCGGTCTACCGCAAGCTGCACCTCTTCGACGTCGAGGTCGACGGCGTCGCCTACCGCGAGTCCGAGTACGAGCAGGCGGGTGACGAGGTCGTCCTGACCCACGCGGCCGACGGCACGGGCGTCGGGCTGACCGTCTGCTACGACCTGCGCTTCCCGGAGCTCTTCCGCGAGCTCGCCGTGCGGGGAGCCGAGGTCATCAGCGTGCCCAGCGCGTTCACCCTGGCGACCACGCGCGACCACTGGGAGGTCCTGGTCCGTGCCCGGGCGATCGAGAACGGCTGCTTCCTCGTCGCGGCCAACCAGATCGGGGAGCGCCCGCCGGGCCTGCGCTCCGGCGGGCGCTCGCTGATCGTCGATCCCTGGGGCGTGGTCCTGGCCGCCGCCCCGGACGCGGAGACCCACATCACCGCCAACCTCGACCTCGGCCATCTGCACGCGATCCGTGAGCGCATGCCCACGCTGCGCCAGCGGCGGCCCGACGTCCTCGGCGGCGCCCCCGAGGTGCTGGTGTAGATGGCGTCCTCCGCTCGCGCCTCCCACGCCCTGGACAAACGCCGGACCATCCTCGACGCCGCGGTCAAGGTCTTCGCGCGCCAGGGGTTCAACCAGTGCCGCGTGTCGGACATCGCCGACGAGGCCGGGGTGGCCTACGGCCTGCTCTACCACTACTTCCGCTCCAAGGACGAGGTGCTCGACACGCTGTTCCTCGAGCGCTGGAACGTGATGCTCGAGGTGATCGCCGGGATCGATCGCCGGACGGAGCTCCCGGCGCGCGAGAAGCTCCGCGAGATCGCCGCGTTCATCATTGATTCCTACCGCCACGACCCCGACCTGATGAAGGTCATCATCGTCGAGGTCACCCGGGCGGCGAACTCCTTCGGGCAGACCCACCTGGCCAAGATCCGCGAGGCCTACGCGCTCATCGCCGGCATCGTGGCCAAGGCCCAAGAGGACGGCCAGTTCGCCCGCACCGTGACCCCCGACTTCGCCGCGCTGGCCTTCTACGGGGTCATCGAGCAGCTCCTGACCGGGTGGATCTTCGACGTGCTGCCGCGGGGGCAGAGCGAGTTCGAACGAGCGAAGGACGTCGTCGTGGAGACGATCTGTGTGGGTCTTGACGTAGAGTCCGCCCCGTGAGCGACAACGATCTCGTCAAGCGCCTCGTCTGGTCCGGCCTCCTGGCGGGGATCGGCGCGGCCGCCAGCATCGCCACCGCCAAGGTCGCCGCGATGGTTTACCGCCGGGCCTTCGGGGAAGATCCACCGGAGTGACGATGGCTGACGAAACCGCCCCCTCCGAGTTCACCTCTCCGGTCGCCGAGCCGGGGCCGCCGGCTGAGCCGGTCGCGACGCCCCCCGACCCCGTCGAGCCCATCGGCCCGGCGGCCACGACGACCTCGTCGTCCTCCGGCGGCTCCTCCAACCCCGTCGCCGGCCTGCTCGAGCATCCCAAGGTCGCCGGCCTGCTCGAGCATCCCAAGGTCGCCGAGACCGTCGACCAGCGCCCCGAGGCGCTGGTCGGTGCCGCCTTCGCCGGCGGCCTCCTGCTGGCCACGATCCTCAAGCGCCTTGGCCGCTGAGCCCCGCGAGCATGGATCCGGCGCCGTGAGCGCCGGCCTCGACGACAACACCGCCGGTCAGGCGGCGATCGCCAAGTCGCTGCAGGACATCTCGGAGAAGTCGCAGCTGCTCATCCGTGAGGAGATCGAGCTCGCCAAGCTCGAGGTGACCGAGAAGGTGACCAAGCTGGCCAAGGGCGCAGCCGTCGGGATCGTCGCCGGCGTCTTTGCGATCTTCGGCCTGAACCTGCTGCTGCACGGCCTCTCGTGGCTGGCGTTCTACGCCCTGCCCGTCGGCGACTTCGAGATCTTCTGGGGCTTCTTCCTGGTCGCCGGGGTGCTGTTCCTGCTCGGTGGGCTCGCCGGCTTCCTCGCGTCGCGCTTCCTCAAGGGCGGCGCCCCACCCACGCCTGAGATGGCGATCGAGGAAGGCAAGAAGATCAAGGACACGGTGAAGCGCTGATGCCTGCGCAGCGTTCCAAGGAGGAGATCCGCGCCTCGATCGAGACGAACCGCCTCGAGCTCGCGGGCTCGATCGATCGCCTCAAGGCCGACGTCGCCGAGATGACCGACTGGCGCAAGCAGATCCAGCAGCGTCAGCAGCAGGTGCTGATCGGCGCGGCCCTCGCGGGCTTCGTCATCGGCGGCGGCATCGCCGGTTTCACCGGCCTCTTCCGCCGCCGGTAGCGCGTGGAAGTCCGCATCGCCACTCGCACGGTCGTGCGGGTGTTCGTGATCGTCGCTGCCCTGGTGGCGCTCGTCGCGCTGCTCTATGCGGTGCGGTCGACGGTGCAGCTCGTCTTCATCGCCGCGTTCCTGGCGGTCGCCCTCGGGCCCGCCGTGGACTTCTTCGCCCGCCGCCGCCGGTTCCCGCGGCCCGCGGCGATCCTGCTCGTCTACGTCCTCATCGGGCTGACGATCTTCGGCGTCGGCCTGCTCATCGTCCCGCCGATCGTCGAGCAGGTGCAGCAGCTCTCCAACGACATCCCGGGTTACCTCGACGATCTGCGGCGCAACGGACGCTTCCGCGACTACGACGACCGCTACGACATCACGAAGCAGCTCAACGCGCAGGCCGTGACGCTGCCCAAGCGGCTGGGGGACGCTGCGGGAACGCTGCAGGCGGTCACCGTCGGGGTCTTCAGCGCGATCTTCCAGCTCATCACCGTGCTGACGATCACCTTCTTCATGCTGCTGGAGGGCGAGCGGCTGACCGCGCTGCTGCTGCGCCTCTTCGGCCGCGGGCGCGAGGACGAGACGCGCGCGATCGCCGAGCGCATCTACAAGTCCACGTCGGGCTACGTCGCCGGCGCGCTGTTCATCACCAGCGTCAACGGGGTGCTGACGTTCCTGGTGCTGAGCCTGCTCGGCGTGCCCTTCGCCGTGCCGCTGTCGGTGCTCATGGCCTTCCTGGGCCTGATCCCGCTGGTCGGCGCAACGATCGGCGGCGTCATCATCGCGCTGGTCACGGTCTTCACTGGCTTCCCGACCGACACCGTCGTCTGGATCGTCTACATCGTGGTCTACCAGCAGGTGGAGAACAGCGTGCTGCAGCCGTTCGTCTACAAGCGCACGGTCAACGTCCCGCCGCTGCTGGTCATCGTGGGGATCCTCGTCGGCTCGAGCCTGCTCGGCGTGCTCGGCGCCCTTGTCGCGATCCCGGTGGTGGCTGCGATCCAGACGATCCTGCGCGAGCTGTTCCCCCGCTTCTTCGAGGACGACGGTGCGTTGCGCGCGGACGGGCCGGACCCGACGGACGTCCCGCCTCCGGTGGAGACCGCCGCGACTGCCTAACCGCTCAGGTCAGCAGGGCCGACGGGGCGCTGCAGTACCCGAGCATGCCGGGCCCGAGGTGGGTGCCGGTGACGGGGCCGACCTCAGAGACGAACAGCGGATCGGTTCCGTAGATCTCGCGGCCCCGGTCGACCAGGCGGGCGGCCTGGTCGGGAACCTGGATGTGCTGCACGGCCCAGCCGTCGGCGCCCGCGTCCCTGCGCGTGCGCATGTGGTCGGTGAGGTGCTCGACGGCCCGGCCCCACGTCCGCACCCGCTCGACGGGCACGATGCTCCCGTCGACGGTGAGGATCGGCTTGATCTTCAGGGCTCCGCCGATCCACGCTTGGGCGGCGCCGATCCGGCCACCACGACGAAGATGCTCGAGCGAGTCGAGCGCCCAGACCATGCGGGCCTGCTCGATCGTCTCGTGGGTCCGTGCCGCCACCTCGTCGACGCTGCGCCCCTTCTGGGCCGCTCGTGCCGCGGCGAGGACGGCGAAGCCCAGCTGGGCACAGGCTCCGCGGGAGTCCACGACCTCGATCTGCGGGCCCGGCCCCCGCGTCGCGATCTCCTGCGCCGCCTGGCGGGCGGATGACACGGTCCCGCTCAGCTCGCCGGAGATGTGGATCGAAACGACGTCGTGCCCCGCCGTTACGAGCGGCTCGTAGACCGCGAGGAAGTCCCCGACCGACGGCTGCGACGTCGTCGGCAAGCTCCCGCCCTCCCGGACCCGGCCGTAGAAGGCGTCGAGGTCGACGATCTCGGCCTCCAGCTTCTGGCCGGTCGCGTCGGTGACGTAGAGGCTGATCTGGACGGCGCCGCTGGCCTCGACGAGGTCCCGGGGCAGGGAGTGCGTGGTGTCGGAGACGACTGCGACCGGCGACATGCGCCAAGCCTATCCTCAGCACGATGGGGACCACGCTCGTCACCGGAGCGACCGGCCTGGTGGGCTCCCACGTCACGCGGATGCTGGTGGAGCGCGGCGACGACGTTCGCGTGACCGTGCGCGAGCGCTCGCGGATGGACAACCTGACGGGCCTCGACCTCGAGGCCGTGCCCTGCGACGTGCTGGACCGGCGCGCCGTGCGCCGGGCACTGCGCGGCGTCGAACGGGTGTTCCACGTCGCGGGCTTCACGTCGCTGCGCGCGCCTGCGTCCCAGCTCTTCCGGGTCAACGTCGAAGGCACGAAGATCGTGCTCGAGGAGGCGCTGCGCGCCGGCGTCACCCGCGCGGTGTACACGTCGTCGGTCGCGGCGGTCGGGCCCGCCAAGCGCGGATCGACCGCCGACGAGAACCAGGCGTTCCGCGCCGGGCGCTACGGCCTGCCGTACGTCAACGCCAAGCGTGAGGCCGAGCGGGAGGCCCTGCGCGTCGGCGCCGCGGGGCTGCCGGTGGTCATCGTCAGCCCGGCGCACGTCTTCGGCCGCGGCGACCTCTACCGCTCCTCGACGGAGATCGTGCGGCGCTTCCTGCGCCGCGAGATACCGGCCTACGTGGACGGGGCGCTGAACATCGTCGACGCGCAGGACGTCGCCCGCGGCCACCTGCTGGCCGACGAGCGCGGCGCGGCCGGCGAGCGCTACATCCTGGGCAACCGCAACTTCACCCTCGACCGCCTCTTCGCCGACCTCGGCCGGCTCTCCGGCGTCGCGCCCCCAGCGGTCAAGCTCCCGCTCCCCGCGGCGCTGGCGGTGGTGCGCGCGGCCGCCGCGCTCCCCGGCCACGTCGCGCTCACCGAGACGGAGATACGCGCGGCGTCGCTCTGGTGGGCCTTCCGCTCCACGAAGGCCAAGCGAGAGCTGGGCTGGAAGCCCTCCCACCACGAGGACACCCTGCAGAGCACGATCGACTGGTACCGCGAGCGCGAGCCTGAGCGGCTTGCGGCGCCCGGGAGCGGCCAGCCGCTGATGCTGCGCGCCGCGGGCCTGGGCCTGCGTGCCGCGGTGGGCGCCGCTGCGAGACTGCGGTAGGACATGGCGACGCTCTACCGCTGCCGAACCCCCACCGACTGGCTGTGCCCCTGCGGCCGGGTCTCGCGCGCGCTGCGCGCCGGCGGGGCGGAGGTGCACGAGGTCCGCGTCCCCCGCCGCCGCCGCGAGCGCAACGAGGTCGAGGTCCTGACGGGGCAGACTCGGGTGCCGGTCGCCGTCATCGACGGGGACGCCATCTGCGACTCGCGTCGCATCGTCGAGCACCTCCGATGCAAGGCGGGATCAGCGTGACGTCCGAGGTGCGTCGCGGCGCCTGGGCTTCGTCTACCCTCCCGCGGGCGTTGCCCCGCTCCATCCCCCTCGCGCTGGTCGCCAGCCTCCTGCTCGCCGGCACCGGCACCGGTCTCGCCCAGGCGGCGGGGGATCCGATCATGCCGCTCGACCAGGTCCGGGCCGGGATGCGTTGCACGGGGCTCAGCGTGATCAGGGGGACGCAGATCGCCTCCTTCGACGTGGAGATCATCGACGTCGTCGCCAACGATCGGGCGGCCCGCGCGCCGCGGATCCTCTTCCGGGTGTCGGGTCCGGCGATCGACCCGACCGGCATCGGGCCCGGGTTCTCCGGCTCGCCGATCTACTGCGACAACGGCGACGGCGTCCAGCGCAACGTCGGCGCCATCTCCGAGGGAATCGGTGAGTACGGCTCGAAGACGGCGTTGGCGACGCCGATCGAGCGCATCCTTGGCGTGCCGGTTGACCCGCCGCGCTCGAACCATGCGGCCCCCCGGGTGGTGCGCGGCGCGCGCGAGCTGTCCGCGCCGCTCAGCGTGACCGGGCTCAGCGGGCCGCTGGCCGCAGTTCTGCGGCGCGCGGGAGCACGGGCCGGCCGTCCGGTCTACGCGGTCCCGGGCCGACCGCGCGGGGCCGACTTCCCGGCGCAGTCGCTGCGCCCCGGCTCGGCGTTCGCCGTCGGCCTGGCGTCGGGTGACATCAGCGCGGGCGCGGTCGGGACGATCAGCTACGTCGACGGGGACCGCGTCTGGGGCTTCGGGCATCCCCTCGACGGCGCGGGCCGCCGCTCGTTGTTCCTGCAGGACGCCTACGTCTACACCGTCGTCAACAACCCCGTGGCCGCCGGTGAGGAGATCACGACCTACAAGCTCGCCGCCCCGGGGCGGGACCTCGGCACGCTGACCAACGACGGGCTGTCGGCGGTGGCCGGGCGCCTGGGCCCGCTGCCGCCGCGCATTCCGATGAAGGTCGTGGCCAAGGATCTCGACACCGGCCGCACCGAGACCACCGAGGTGCAGATCGCCGACGAACGCGACGTCGGCCAGCCCACGGGGGTCTCCGGGCTCGGCACGATCGCGCCGCTGGCCGTGGGCCAGGCCGCAGCGACCATCCTGCAGAGCGCGCCGTCGCGGCAGAGCGGTGCGATGTGCGTGACGATCTCGGTGCGCGAGCGCAAGAAGCCGCTGGGCTTCTGCAACACCTACGTCGGGGGCGGCGGCAACGCCGCCCTGGCCGGCGCGCCGATGATCGCCGACGTCGCCCAGGCGGTCGGCGCCGTCGACGCGTTCGTGCTCGGCCCGCTGCACGTCACCGGCGTGGCGGTGGAGCTTGGGCTGCGGCGCACGCAGCGTCAGGCGTTCCTGACGAGCCTGGCCGCACCGCGGGTCCTGCGGCGCGGGCGCACCGTGCGGCTGCGGGTCGGCTTCCGGCAGATCGGCGGGCGCCTGCAGTCGCGCACCGTCGCCCTTCGGGTCGCGCGGAAGGCCACGCGGGGCACACGTCGGCTGCGCCTGAGCGGCACACCGGCAGACGCTGTCGCAGGCGCGGGCGGGGACCTGACCGAGCTCTTCTCGGTGGCGCTCGACGGCACCGGGGACGCGCCGAGCGAAAGCGGCCCGCCGACGTTGAACGCGCTGGCGGCGGAGGTCGCCGCCGTGCACCGCTACGACGGCGTCACCGCGAGCCTGCGCGCGCCGGGCAGCGACCCCGACGGCGGCGGTTCGCGCGAGCGTCGCGTGCTGCGCGACCCGCGGCTGCGCTTCAGCGGCGCGGCGGCGACGACCGTCACCGTCCGCTGAGCCCCGGCTCCGCGGACGGTCAGCTCAGGCGGTTCTCGATGCCGAGCGGCGCGGGCGCGGGGTCCACGCCCGCCGGCGCGGCCGACGGCGCCGCCTCGGGCGCTTCGACGCCCAGGGCTTCGGCCAACTCGCCGGAGTCGTACATCTCCGTGACGATGTCGCAGCCGCCGACGAGCTCGCCGCCGACGAAGAGCTGGGGAACGGTCGGCCAGTTCGACAGCGCCGAGAGCTCCTGGCGGATGCGCGGGTCGGGCAGGATGTCAACCGCGGCGAACGGCGCCTGCAGCGATTGCAGCGCCGCCACGGTGCGAGCCGAGAACCCGCAGGCCGGCTGGTCGGGCGTGCCCTTCATGAACAGGATGACCTGGTTCTCGTCGATCGCCTCGGCGATCGCGGCGCGGATGGGGTTGTCGGACTCGGGCTGCTGGGGCTGCTGGCTCATGATGGCTCCGGGGTCTGGGTCTTGAGGCTCAGGGCGTGGATCGGGCCGCCGATCTCGGCGCCGAACAGGTCGTACACCAGGCGGTGCTGCGCGATGCGCGAGAGCCCGGCGAAGGCGGGGGAGACGACCGTCGCGCGGAAGTGATCGCCGCCGCCCGTCCAGTCCTCCACGTCGGCCCGCGCACCCTCGATTCCGGCCTCGATGCGCTGCTGTATCTCGTCGCTGGAGGGCACGTTCACACAGGGTAGGGGGTCGCTACACTTCGTAAAGCGATGATCCAGATCACTGACCTCGGCGCCCAGAAGGTCCACGACTTCCTTGCTTCGCAGGGCAGTGACACGTCGACCGCCGGCCTTCGTGTCGGCGTGCGCGGCGGAGGGTGCAGCGGCTTTCAGTACCAGCTCGCCTTCGACGAGCAGCGCGACGGCGACGTGACCTTCGAGACCCACGGGCTCAAGGTCCTGGTCGACACCCCGAGCCTCGCCTACGTGGACGGGTCGACGATCGACTACGTCGAGTCGCTGCAGGGCGCCGGCTTCCAGGTCAACAACCCGAACGTCATCGCCGCCTGTGGTTGTGGCTCCTCGTTCCGCGTCGCGGACGAGGAGCAGGTCTCCGCCGTCTAGGCGTCCGAGACCATGCGCCGCGCGGTCCTTGTCGCGGTCGGCTGTGCGCTGGTCGCCGGGCTCGTCGTGGCGTTCGCGCTCGACGGGGGAGGCGATGACCGTGCCGCCGCCCCGGCGATACCCACCACGGCGACGCCGCCCGACACCGTGCGCAGCGCGCCGAAGCAGCCTCCCGCGCCCCCGCCCGCGCGCCCCAAGCGCGCGAAGCTGCAGCTGAAGACGGGGCTCTCCGAGCTCAACGCGAACCTCCTCTGGAGCACCGAGGCCCGTCCGCAGGCCGCGCCGGGCTTCGGCCCGTGGCGCGACCGGGTGCAGGCGATGCGCCCCGACTTCTACCGCCTGTTCGTCGACTGGTCCAAGCTGCAGCCCGATCCGGCCAAGCCCGCCGACCTCGAGATCGGGGCCGACGGCTGCCTGCGCGGCAAGCCGCCGTGCGCGCCCTTCGGAGGGTTTCGCGAGATCTTCGAGGCCGTGGCGTCGCAGCAGCGGGCAGGCCGTGGCTTCGAGGTCGTGATGGTGCTCTACGGAGTGCCCGACTGGGCGGCCTCGCCGGCGGGCGGGTGCGAGCGCTCGACGGCCCAGCCCCGCAACCGCCCGATCTCCGACCGGGGCCTGCGCGGCTACCGCGCGCTGGTCGCGCAGCTGCTCGCACTGGCGGGGTCCAAGGGTGTCGCGCTGCGCTACTGGAGCCCCTGGAACGAGCCGAACCACCCGACCTTCATCAGCCCGCAGCGCGCGATCTGCAAGAAGGGCGCGCCCGCGCTGTCGCCCGCCGTCTACGCGCGCCTGGTCCGCGCGCTGCGCGCTGAGCTCCGCCGGGCGCCTGGGCGCCACGACCTCGTCCTGGGAGATCTCGCGGGCTTCCCCGGCGCGCGGCGCAACGGAGCGTCGATCACGCAGTTCGTCCGCGGCCTGCCCGACGACGTCGCCTGCGCGGGGGCGGTCTGGGCCCAGCACCAGTACGCCCAGCCCGACGATCCGCCCGGCGACAAGGGCGTCGTTGGCGAGCTCGAGCGGGTCCTGCGGACCCGGGCCTGCACGAAGAACGCGAAGATCTGGATCACCGAAACCGGGACGGGCGGAGCCCGGTCGGGCCGCTCGCGCAGCCGCAGCCCCGCGTCGCTGCGGCGCGGCTGCCGCGCCCAGGCGGCGGCGATGCGGCGCTGGGCGCGCGACCCGCAGGTCGAAGCGGCCTTCCAGTACACCTATCGCGAGGATGAGGCGTTCCCCGTCGGGCTCGCCGATCAGAGGCTCACGCAGTCCTACCCGACCTACGGCCTGTGGCTCGACCTCGGCAACAACCGCGGGGTCAACCGGGCGCGTTGTCGAGCGAGCGCCACAGCAGCCGGCACGCAGTAGTGCGGTACGGCCGCCACGGCCCGGCCAGGGTGATGAGCTCCGCCGGCGTCGGCATGGCGTCAAGGACGTAGGCGCGCTCGACGGCGCGGCGGACGCCGAGGTCGCCGACGGCCAGGACGTCGGGCCGCTCGAGCTGGAACATCAGGAACATGTGCGCGCTCCACTCGCCGATGCCCTTGACGGCGATGAGCTCGGCGACCACCTCGTCGTCGGGCAGCTCCGCGACGCGGTCGAGCTCGAGGCGGCCGTCGGTCACGTGCTCGGCCAGCGAGCGCAGGAACGAGACCTTCCCGCGGGAGAGCCCGGCGGCGGCCCGCAGCTCCTCGGGGTCGTCGGCGAGCACCTCGGCCGGGGTGGGGGGGCGGTCGCCGAAGCGGGTCAGCAGGCGGCCGTAGATCGCCTTGGCGGCGGTGACCGAGAGCTGCTGGCCCACGATCGAGCGCACGAGGGCGCCGTAGTGATCGCCGGCCGCGGGCCGTCCGGCGTCGCGGCCCGGCTCCGGCGCACCGACGTCGGCGAGCAGGCGGGCGAGCACCGGGTCGGCGGCGCGGAGGTGCGCGACGGCGGCCGCGGCCGGGTCCTGGGCTACGGCTGTCCCTCGGCGCCGCCGGGGACGCCCGAGTTGGTCGAGTAGACCGGCTGCAGGCGCATCTCGGGGCGGAAGGAGTGCACGGCCTGCGCGACGGCGGTGGCGGCCTCGCCGAAGCCGGTGGCGATCAGCTTGATCTTCCCGTCGAACGTGGTGATGTCGCCGCACGCCCAGACGCGCTCCAGGTTGGTCGCAAAGAGAGGGTTGACGACGATCGCGTTCTTCTCGAGCTCCAAGCCCCACTCCTTGAGCGGGCCGAGCTTGGTCGAGAACCCGAGCTGCAGTAGCAGCGCGTCGCACTGCACCTCGACGGTCTCGGCCTCGTCGTCGGACGCGTGGTGCAGGACGACGCCCTGAACGCTGCCGTTGCCCTGCACCTCCTTGATCACGTAGGGAACCTGGAGGTCGACCTGCTCGGTCGCGGCCGCCTCCTCGACCTGGGCGACCGTCGCCTCGTGGGCGCGGAACCCGTCGCGACGGTGCACGAGCGTCACCTTCTCCGCGGTGTCCAGCAGGTTGAGCACCCAGTCGCACGCGGAGTCGCCGCCGCCGACGATGACGACCTTCTTGCCGGCGAACTCCTGCTTGTCGCCGACGAGGTAGGAGACGCCGCGCCCCTCCCAAGGGGTGAGGTCGACGTCGGAGACCGGCAGGCGCTTGGGCTCGAAGGCGCCGTGGCCGCCGGCGATGATGACCGCGCGCGAGCGCAGCTTCCCGCGGTCGGTCTCGAGCACGACGATGCGGTCCTCGCCCTCGCCCTCCCACCTGATCTCGTGCGCCGTGGTCTCGGTGTGCACGGGCACGCCGAACGGCTCGATCTGCCGGCGCAGCTGCTCCACGAGGTCGCGGCCGAGGATCTTCGGCAACCCCGGGACGTCGAAGATCCACTTCTCCGGATAGAGCGTCGTGCACTGGCCACCGATCTCCGGCAACGAGTCGATGACGCGCGCGGAGGCCTGGCGCATCCCGGCCCAGAACGCGGTGCACAGGCCGACGGGCCCCGCGCCGATGACGGTGATGTCACGGACGTCGTCGAAGTCGGCCGGCAGGTCGATCGCGGTCATCTGAGGGTGGGCTCCCGGGTCAGGGCCTCGCCGTCGAGGGCGTTGACCGCACGCTCGAAGGAGGCGGCGAGGCAGGTGAAGCTCGGCGTGTCCCGCGCGGTGAAAGAGGACGACTCGGTGGTGCGCAGGCGCTGCACGAGGTCGAGGAACGTAGCGATGTCGTCGGTGTCGAAGGCGACGACGAACTCCTGATCGTCGAGGCCGAAGCAGTAGGTCGTGTGGTTGTCGACCCCCGGGTACTCACGACCGACCGAGATGTGCCCCTGCATGATCCGCCAGCGCTCGTCGGCCGGCAGGGCGTACCACGCGCGCGTCTTGACGAAGGGGTAGACGAAGACGTACTTGCCCTTGAAGGGCCGGGCGACCGCCCGTTGGTCGTCGGAGTACTCGCTCGACTTGCGCATCCCGAGGAAGGAGTACGGGGTCGTGCACCACTTCATGAGCCCGCTTTGAGCCAGGACGACGTGGAACTCGTGGATGCGGTCGAGGTTCTCGGCCTCGGCCGACAGCATCAGGTCGGTGTCACCTCGGGTACCCACGAGCGTAAAGCTCTGGAGAAGGTGGTCCTCAGCGAAGTCCTCGCAGGCCGCCAGAAATTCACGCTTGCCCTCCGTGCGCACGTCTGCATCGAGACGGCGCCAGGCGGGATCGACCTTGAGGAAGGTGTACTTGACGAAGTGGCGATCGGGCATGCCGGAACTTCACAAAGTATAGTGCCGCCCATGCGCATCGCCCTGGTGTCGCCGTACTCCTGGACCTATCCCGGAGGCGTCACGCGTCACATCGAGGCGCTCGCCGCCCAGCTGCTCGCGGAGGGCCACCACGTACGGGTTCTCACGCCCTATGACCCGCCCGATCGCCGGTCCGCGCGCCTCCATCGAGGGGTCTGGCCGCAGGAACGCGAGATGCCCGACCACCTCATCCCGCTGGGGCGCACGGTCGGCTACCCGCTCAACGGGGCGATGTCCAACCTGGCGGGCACGCCGACCGCCGTCACGCGACTGCGCCGTGAGCTCGAGGCCGGCGACTTCGACGTCGTCCACCTTCACGAGCCCGTCGCCCCGATCGCGGGGTGGGACACGCTGTGCGCGAGCGACCTCCCGCTCGTCGGCACCTTCCACTGCTACTCAGACAACCGGGTCTCCAACAACGTGGCGAACGTACTCGGCGCGCGCCGACGGCTGAACCGCCTGCACGTGCGGATCGCGGTCTCCGAGGCCGCCGCCTGGACCGCGCAGCGTTTCTACGGGGGGCGCTACCGGATCATCCCCAACGGCGTCGACGTCCCCGCCGACCTCGTCACCGGCCCGGGGGCGGGCGCGCGCGCCGACGGCCCGCTGCGCATCGCCTTCGTCGGCCAGGCCGTCGAGCGCAAGGGCCTGCCGATCATGCTGCGCGCCTTCGAGGCGCTGCGCGACCACGCCGACGCCGAGCTGACCCTGATCGGAGCGACGTCCGACGATGTCGCCCCGCTGCTGCACGACGCCCGCGGGGTCCGGGCGCTGGGCCCGGTCTGCGACGAGGAGAAGATGGCGACGCTGCGGGCCGCCGACGTGCTCTGCGCCCCCTCGCTCGGGGGCGAGAGCTTTGGGATGGTGCTCACCGAGGCGTTCGCGGCGGGTACGCCGGTCGTCGCGTCGGACATCGCGGGCTACAAGGACGTCGTCCACGACGGCGTCGACGGGCTGCTCTTCCCGCGCGGCGACGCGACGGCGCTGGCCGAGCGCTTGCGCGACCTGAGCCTGGCCCCCGAGCGGCGCGCGCAGATGGCGCGCGCGGCCGCCGCCCAGGCGGAGCGCTACGCGTGGCCGCGGGTGACCGCCCAGGTCGTTGAGGCCTACGGTGAGGCGATCGCGGTACCTGCTGCGTCCAGCGCGCGGCGCCGGGCTGCGGTGCGCATCGGGGCGCTGCCCGCCGACGGTCAGCCGCGCGTTGCGGCCACGCGCCTTGCGTCGCTCGAGCCGGCGCCGGTCGGCGGGCGCGCCGCGCGCGGGAAGGCGATCGCGCGTCGCACGGGGGTGGCCGCCGCCGCGATGGGCGCCGCCGGCCTGGCCGTGCTGGGGCTGCAGCGCGTGGGCTTCACCCGCATCGGTGACGCGCTGCTGGCCGCCAGCGCGACCTGGGTGCTCGTCGCCTTGGCGCTGATGTGCGCCTCGATGGCGGTGCGCGCCGTCGCGTGGCACGCGATCCTGCGCGCGGCGCTGCCCGATGCCCGCCTGCGGCTGACCGACGCCCTGCAGGGAACCTTCATCGGCGTGCTCATGTCGGCCACGTTGCCGGCCCGTCTCGGCGAGCCGTCGCGTGCGCTCATCGTCGCCCGGCGCACTGGCCGTCCGCGCGAGACGCTCCCTGCGGTGCTCGGCACGCTCGTATCGCAGACGATGTTGAACATCCTTGCGCTGCTCATCCTCGGGGTGGTCATGTTCTCGACGGTCAACCTCTTCGACGGCGGCCACCGAGGCCTGCTGCTCTTCGCCGTCGCGCCGGTGGCGGTCCTGGTCGCGGTTCTCGCCCTGCCGGCGCTGATCCCCGGTGGGCTGCCGTCGCGCTTCACCCGCGTGCAGGCTTGGGTGCGCCGGTCGCGCGACGCGATGGCACAGGTCCGTGGCGGCCTGCGCGTGTTCGCCAACCCGCGCCTGGGCTCGGTGGCCACGCTCGCCCAGCTCAGCGCTTGGGCCATGCAGTGGATGGCCTGCTACGTGCTGCTGGTCGCGCTCGGCCTCGATGGCCAGGCGGGCATCGGGGCGGCCGCCGCCGTGCTCTTCGCCGTCAACGTCACCGCGGTGCTGCCGGTGACCCCGTCGAACCTCGGCGTCTTCCAGGCCGCGTGCGTCGCCGTGCTGACCGGCGCCTACGGCGTCGGGTCCGCCGACGCGCTGGGCTACGGCATCATCCTGCAGGCGGTGGAGATCGCCACCGCCGTCGTCATGGGCGCCCCGGCGCTGCTGAAGGAGGGCGTCAGCTGGCGTGACGTGAAGCTCCGAGCGCTGCACGCCGCGCCGGTGCACCTGGCCCCGCGGGCGCGGCGGTCGGGCGAAGCGGTCGCGCCGGAGGCGTAGGCGCTGCCCCGTCGGCCCGCCGACAAACAACTCGACTCGGTAAGGCGCTAACCCAACGCGAGACGCCAACACGTTGCATCGTCGAGACGATGCTATCATCGCCGTCGATGAAGCTCATCCAGGTACGCAACGTCCCCGACGACGTTCACCGCAAGCTCAAAGTCCGCGCCGCGCAGCGCGGCATCACGCTGTCCGAGCTCGTCTACGACGCAGTGCTCGATTACGCGCAGCGCCCCACCGTGGCCGAGTTCCGGGCGTTCGTTGCCCCGCACGAGCCGGTAGAGCTCGCCGGTGGACCGTCGGCGGCACTCGCCAGGGCGCGGTCCGAGCGTCAGGCGTAGTGCGCACGAGCGGGGACGTCGTCCTGGACGCCAGCGCCGCTGTCGGCCTGCTCTTGGGCGGCCAGATCGGAGACGCGGTCGATCGGGCTCTCGGCCCTGAGCCCGCGATCCACGTGCCGGAGTTGCTGTTCGTCGAGGTCCTCTCCGCGTTGCGAGGAAGCGAACGGGGCGGTGAGCTCGCCCGCGGTCGGGCCGAGCAGGCGCACGAGGCGCTTCGCCGACTCCCCTGCATCCGCTGGTCCCATCACGACGAGCTCCTCGGTCGCGTCTGGGAACTGCGCGCCAACGTCACGGCCTACGACGCGAGCTACGTCGCCCTTGCCGAGCGGCTCGATGCGACGCTGATCACGGCCGACCGACCGCTGGCGTCGGCGGTGCGCCGGCACACGGGGGTGGTGGTTGCCGATCTCGCCGTCTGAACCGCCCCGGGCGGGAACCGGCACCGATCCGGCGAAGAACGCACCGTGAGCGACGCGCCCGCCTGGGTCTACCTCCTGCGCTGCGCCGACGGTTCGCTCTACACGGGCTGGACGACCGACGTCGAACGTCGCTTCGCCGCCCACGCGAAGGGGACCGCGTCGCGCTACACGCGGGCGCGGCTGCCGGTGACGCTCGCGGCGTCCTTCCCGATGATCGATCGCACCGCGGCCCGCAAGGAAGAGGCGCGGATCAAGCGTTTGCCGCGCGCGGCGAAGCTCGCGCTGCTTCCCTACTAGCCCGCCATTGCCGGTTCACCCTCGGCCTCGCCCTCGGCCGGGTCCTCGTCCTGCAGCACCGGGTCGTTGGCCGCGACGATGTCGTCGGGCGCGCGATCCTTGGGCAGGAAGCCCGACTTCATCCCGAAGTAGACGGCCTGCGGGTGGTGCGCGACGACCGCCAGCGTCGACTGCTCCGGGTCCGGCGACCAGCCCGTCGTCAGCTCCATGGCGATCGTCGACAGGTCGAGCAGGCGGTCGATCTTCTCGTGCTCGGACTGGTCCGGGCACGCGGGGTAGCCCCACGAGTAGCGCCGGCCCTGGTCGGGGTCGATGCCGAAGTCGCTGCGCGCCCGCGCGTGCAGCCACTCCGCGATGCCCTCGGCGGTCTGCACGCCGAGCCCGTGGACGAAGAGCTGCTCCGCGAACTCGCCGTCGGCCTCGAGCTTGGCCATCAGGTCGGTCACGTCGCCACCGGCGGTCACGGCCTGCAGCTCGACGACGTCGAGCTCTCCGCTGTCCTTCGGGCGGTAGAAGTCGGCCAGGCAGATGCGATCGTGCCCGGGCTGGCGCGGGAAGGTCAACCGCTCGAGCACCGTTTCGCGATCGGACGGGTCCAGGACGACGACGTCGTTGCCTTCGGAGTAGCAGGGGAAGTAGCCCTGCAGCGCGCGTGGGTGCAGGTAGTCGGCCTCGGCCCACATCCGCTCCAACCGCGGCTGGAAGTTCTCCTCGATCAGCTCGCGCCAGGCTTCGCCCTTGACCCCGCGTCCGCCCCAGTGGAGCTTGAAGAGCACGTGCTTGTCGAGGTGGGCGAAGAGCTCCTCGCGTGAGACCTGGATCTCGCGCACGCCCCAGAAGGGCGGCTCGGGAACGGGGACGTCGGTGTGGGCAGCGCTGCGCACGGTGTCGTCGTCGGTCGGCAGCGCCTCTGGCTCCGGCCCCTTGTCGCGCAGCCGTTGAGCGGTCTCGCGCATCTTGTCGAGCAGAGCCTTGCGGGTCTCCTGCGAGTCTACGAGTGACTCCATCTTGGACAGGCCGTCGAAGGCGTCCTTGCAGTAGAAGACGCCGGGCTCGTAGATGTCGTCGGAGTCGCGCCCGCCCGGGTAGAGCACGCGCGAGCCGAAGTCGCGGTTGATCGCCGCGCCGCCGATGAGGACCGGGAAGTCGAGCCCCTGCTGGTGCAGCTCGCCGATGCACAGGGGCATCTGCTTGGAGGTGGAGACCAGCAGCGCGCTCAGGCCGATCGCGGTGGCCTCGTGCTCCTTGGCGGCGGCGATGATCGTCGAGATCGGCACCTGCTTGCCGAGGTCGACCACGGTGTAGCCGTTGTTGGACAAGATCGTGTTGACCAGCGACTTGCCGATGTCGTGCACGTCGCCGAAGACGGTCGCCAGGACGACCGTGCCCTTCGTGTAGCCCTCGATGCGGTCGAGGTAGTTCTCCAAACGGGAGACCGCGCGCTTCATCACCTCGGCGCTCTGCAGCACGAAGGGGAGGATCAGCTCGCCGGCGCCGAACTTGTCGCCGACCTCCTTCATCGCGGGCAGCAGCACGCCGTTGAGGGTCGGGACCGCGCCGATCTTCTCGACGCTCTTGTCGATCCAGTCCTCGACGCCGTCCTTCTTGCGCCGCAGGATGTGGAAGTGCAGCGCCTCCTCGGGCTCCATGCCCTCGGTCGGATTCGCCTTCTCGGCGGCCTGCTCCTCTCCCGCACCCTCGAAGTGCGCGATGAAGAGCTCGAGCGCGTCCTCGCGGCGGTTGAAGACGAGGTCGTCGGCGAGGTCGCGCTCGAGCTGGGAGATCTCGCCGTAGGGAGTGATGTGGTTCGGGTTGACCATCGCCAGGTCGAGGCCGGCGTCGACGCAGTGGTGCAGGAAGGTCGAGTTGAGGACCGCGCGCGCGGCGGGGGAGATCCCGAAGGAGACGTTGGAGACGCCGAGCGAGGTCTTGACCTGCGGCAGCGCCTCCTTGAGCTTGCGGATGCCCTCGATCGTCTCGACGGCGCTCGGCCGCCACTCCTCCTCGCCCGTGGTCAGCGTGAAGGTCAGCAGGTCGAAGATCAGCAGCTCGGGGTCGAGGCCGTGCTCGTCACACGCGATCTCCTTGATGCGCTGGGCGATCTCCACCTTGCGGTCGGCCGTCTTGGCCATCCCTACCTCGTCGATGGTCAGCGCGATCAGCGCCGCCCCGTGCTTCACGGCGACCGGGATGACGGTGTCGGCCTTGTCGCGACCGGCCTCGAGGTTGATCGAGTTGACGATCGCCCGTCCCGGTATCTGCTCGAGCGCCATCTCGATGACGTCGGGCTCGGTCGAGTCGATCTGGATGGGGGAAGAGGCTGCGAGACTTATTCGCTTGACAGCCTGGCGCATCTGCTCGTCCTCGTCGGCGCGCTCAGTGACCGCGACGCAGACGTCGAGCACGTGGGCGCCACCCTCGACCTGGTCCTCGGCGATCTGCACGAGGCCGTCGTAGTCGTCGGCCAGCAGCATCTCCTTGGCCTTGCGCGACCCCTGGGAGTTCACGCGCTCGCCGACGATCGTCGGGCGCGGCTCCTGCACGAGCGGCGCCGCGGCGATCATGGACGAGACGTGGGGCGCGCGGGGGGCAGGCCGCGGCGCGACCGCGCGGGGACCGTTCGCGGCCGGCGCGCAGCGCTCGCGGATCGCCGCGATGTGCTCGGGCGTGGTGCCGCAGCAGCCGCCTACGATCCCCACGCCGTAGCGGTCGACGAACTCGCCCAGTGCCTCGGCCAGCGGGCCGGGCTTCTCGGGGAAGATGGTCTCGCCGTCGGGACCCTGGAGGGGCAGCCCGGCGTTGGGGATGCAGTGCACAGGCACGGGGCTGTGCTCGCCGAGGAAGCGGATGGCGTCGCGCATGTCCTCCGGGCCGGTGGAGCAGTTGAGGCCCAGCGCGTCGACCTTCAGGGCCTCCAGGGTGGTGAGCATCGCGGAGACGTCGGTGCCCAGCAGCATCTTGCCGCCGTTGGGCAGCAGGCTGACCGAGACCTGGATCGGGACCGAGCGGCCCGCCTGCGCGAACGCGGCACGCGCGCCGAAGATCGCGGCCTTGGCCTCGAGGATGTCCTGGACCGTCTCGATGATGATCAGGTCGACACCGCCGGCGAGGAGCCCCTGCGACTGCTCGGTGAAGACGCCGACGAGCTCGCGGAAGGAGATCTGCCCCAGGGTCGGGTCGTCGGAGGAGGGGAGGTGACCGGTCGGCCCGATCGAGCCCGCCACGAAGCGGTCCTCGCCGACGGCCTTGCGCGCGATCTCGCCGGCCTTCTGGTTGATCTCGAGCGTGTGCTCGCCGAGGCCCCACTCCTCGAGCTTGAGGCGGCTGGCCTGGAAGGTGTCGGTTTCGACGACGTCGGCGCCGGCGTCGGCCATCGAGACGTGGACGCCCTCGATGACGTCGGGGCGGTTGAGGATCAGCGCCTCGTGGCACTTGCCCTCGAGCCCGCCGTAGTCGGCCTGCGTGAGGTCGAACTGCTCAAGCGTGGCGCCCATGCCGCCATCGAAGACGACGACGCGGGTGCCGATGGCGTCGAGGTAGTCGCGCATGGCCGCATCCTACCAGCGATTCCGCCAACCTTGACACGCGCGTGGCAAGGTTGGGATCGTGAACCGCGGCCTGGCGATAGCCCCCGCTAGCGCGCTCGCTACCACTCGCTATCGCCGCGCCGCCGCGCACGCACCGCTCAACGTGCCCCCCACAACCGGCGTCCACCCGACCCGTCCCGCGCTATCTTGCGCGGCGGATGCGCGGACCCCTGGCCTTGGCGGCGACCGCTCTTCTCGCGCTGCTCGCCACGGTGGCCCCGGCGCTTGCGACGCCGTACATCCACGCGCACCGCGGCGGGCCCTACGAGCTGGGCGTCGCGAAGTACTCGGAGAACACGATGCCCGCGTTCGAGGCGGCCGCGGCGCAGGGGTTCGTGCTCGAGCTCGACGTCAAGCTCACCAAGGACCGCAAGGCGGTCGTCATCCATGACGACACGCTCGACCGGACCACGAACTGCACCGGCGCGCTCAAGGACAGGACGCTCGCCGAGGTCAGCGCGTGCCGGGCGGACGTGCTCGGGGTACCGCCCCCCAACCCGCCGGCGAGCTCGCTCATCGCGAACCCGACGGTTCTCGTCCCCACCCTCGCCGAGGTGCTGGAGCTCGCGAAGGTCTCGCGCGCACGGCTGAACATCGAGATCAAGAACCTGCCGATCGACAACGACTTCGACACGAGCTCCGCCTACGCCACGGAGATCATGAACGTGGTCAAGGCGGCCGGGCTGCCGCGCTCGCAGCTGCTGATCCAGAGCTTCTACCCGCCGAACCTCGACGTCGCGAAGTCCGCGATCCCCGGGGTGGAGACGTCGCTGCTCACGCTCGCTCCGCTCAACGAGCCGAGCCCCGAGTTCTCGACCGCGCGCGCGTACGAGTTCGCGTCACCGGAGTGGTCGGCTGACTTCGCCGCGCGGGCGCCGGAGTACATCGCCAAGGCACACGCCGCGGGCCGCCGGGTGGTGCCGTACACGCTCGACACGCCCGCCGAGATCGCCGACGCGGCGCGAAAGGGTGTCGACGAACTGATCACCAACGATCCGCAGACCGCGCGCCGCGTCGTCGCCCTGGCGGCACCGGCCGCTGCGACCCCGCCTCCGCCGCCCACGCCGGAGCAGTGCGCCGGCACGCGCGCCAACCGCTCGCGAGCACCCGTCGAGGCCTACGACTCGTCGCAGCCTGACACCCCGCGCGTGTTCGCGATGCAGTACAAGCAGGAGATCAAGAACGTCGAGTCCTACGCGGCGTTCCGGCGCAAGATCGAGTGCATGATCCTCGAGTACGTCAAGCCCCGGCTCGCCGCCGGGCGCACGAACGTGATCGCGTTCAACGAGGACGTCGGGCTAGCCACGATCGCCACCGGCACGCGTGGCGCCGCCGCCCGCGAGGCGTTCGGTCGCCCGGGCTCGCCGAGCTGCGAGTCAGAGGGGGCGCCGTGCGCCACAGTCGCGGCGCTCGGTGCCGTGACGACGGGGTACACGAAGGAGAACGCCGCCTACCGGGAGCGCTTCGCCGCCTCCAACACGACGCCCGTGAGCGACGCCTTCGTCGCCGCGACGGACACCTTCGGACGCGGTTGGATGCAGGTCTTCTCGGACATGGCCAAGCGCTACGACGTCTACATCCTCGGCTCCAACAACCAGTCGCCCTTCCGCGAGTCGGTCGACCCTTCGGAGATCGCCACCTTCCAGGATCCCGACCAGCCCGGGCCGTCGTCGGTCTTCGTGGCCACGAGCGATGCGGTGTTCAACGAGGTCTTCATGTGGGCCCCGTCCGACGTGCGCCAGGAGGGCCCGCGCCCGCTTCGCAACGTCGTGGTCAGCAACAAGAAGGTTCCCGCGACGCCGATCGAGCGCCAGCTCCAGATCAGCGACGGCCCCTCGACCGGGCCCGACGGGATCGAGAACGTCGTTCCCTACGCGCTGCCCGGCACGCAGGCGAAGGTCGCGTTCGCCACCAGCCTGCCCGCCTTCATCTACGGCAACCCGCCCAAGCCCGCCGGAGGCTGGTGCGTGAACACGGCTAAGTACTACATGCGCTGCCTCGACGAGCTCGGCGCGAACCTCGTCATGCAGGACGAGGCCAATCCGGCCCGCTGGGCGAGCAAGGCACCGTTCTGGCAGCCGCTCGAGTGGATGAGCTCGACGTGGCGCGCGGCGGCCGATCCCGACGTGGGCTTCACCTACAACGTCACGCCGCACATGGTGGGCAACCTCACTGATCTCGCCTTCGACGGGCAGACGGCGATCACCCAGCGCGGCCTGACCGGGCCGGGCTGTCACTACGTCGGCGACGCCGCGTGGGTGGAGGGGGAGGACCCGGCCGGCTACAAGCAGTACGCCGGTCCCAAGCCGGAGTTCCTGGCGCTCGTGCCGTGGGTGGTTGGAGACGGCCCGCGCTCCGCCCTGCGCACCACCGGCGGCAAGCTGGCGCCGGGCTCGGGCGACGCGCTCGAGAACGACTACTTGGAGACAGCGGTGGCCGCCGACCTGCCCTTCCCCGCCAACCCCTCGCGCGCGGGTTGCCTGAGCGATCCGCCGCCGCCTCCCGCCCCCGACCCGGATCCAGACCCGGATCCCGCTGCGCCGCCGGGCTTCTTCGCGCCGCAGGACGGCGCGAAGAAGGATCCGCCGAGCGAGCAGCAGCCGCAGAAGCCGGCCGTGGAGAAGCCGGCCGTGGAGAAGCCCGCGCCCACGGTCTGCACCTCGGCCGCCGGGTTTGAGACCGTGAGCGTCCAGCCGCGCGGCCGTCGCGTGGAGATGCGCTTCCGCCGGCGGGTGCACCAGCCCGTGCAGATCGACGTCTTCCAGCAGTCCGTCGGTCCGAGGGTCATCGGCGAGCGCCTCGTTGCGCGCTTCTCGAACCGCGACCGTGGCGTCACCTGGGACGGGCGCGCCAACCGCTCCGGGCGAAGCGTTACGGACGGCCACTACTTCGCCCGCTACCGGCTGCGCCGGCCGGACGGGCAGATCGAGACGCGCAGGGTCGCGCTGCGGCGCGCGGGCGGCCGCTTCACGGTCCGCGGTGCCTTCCAGCGCCGCGAGAGCTGCGGCGTGCTGCGCTCGTTCAAGCTGACGCGGCCGGTCTTCGGCGGCCCGCGGCGCCGCGCATTGGGGCTGAGCTATGAGCTCGGACGTACGGCGATCGTCCGCCTGACGGTCCTGCGCGGCGACCGGGTGGTCAAGCGGATCGTCGCCGTCGAGCGGCGAGCGGGCAAGACGTATCGGGTGCGGTTCGGTGCGACGGGACGCCCGCCGGGCGACTACCGCTTCCGCATCACAGTGGCCGGCCGCGCGAAGAGCACCACGGCGACGCTGACTGCCCGCCGGCTCTGACCGGCCGCGCCCGGGTCACACGCCGTTACGCCCCGCAGAGCCGGGCGCCGCTGCCGCCGCAAGGTGCGACGACTCGAGCGCGCACAGCAAGAGTAAGTCGTCGCGGACGTCGCCCACCACGACCTCGGCGCCGGGATGTAGGTACCGCGCGCGCCCGGCGTGCGCGCCGGGATGCACTGAGTCGAGCACCCGGACGCGGTGGCCATGCTCGACGAGCGCGTCGGCGGGCTCCGAGCCGACGAAGCCCGCGCCAGTGAGCCGACGGGCGTGCCGGCGGCGACCCACTCCTCGCGGCCAAAAACCGCTACTTGATGAACAGCACCTCGGAGTACTTCGGCAGCGGCCAGAGATCGTCGGCGACGATCCGCTCGAGGCGGTCGGCGACCGAGCGCACGCCCTCCATCGCCGGGATCACGGTGTCGCGCATGTACTTCGCGTGCTCCAGACCCTCCGAGGCGGCCGGGTGGTCGTTGGCCTGCTCCAGCCCGAGGATCGCGTCGTACAGCGAGCCCAGCAGCTCGTCGGTCTCGGCCGTCAGCCCCGCGTGCTCCGCGGCCTTCAGCACCACCAGGTGCCGGACGGCCGCCGGCAGGATCATCGTGCGGGCGATCTCCGCCGCCGTCTCGGCCTCGATGTTGAGCTTGGTCGAGTACTGCTCCACGAAGACCTCGTAGCGCGCCTCGAGCTCGCGCTCGGAGAGCACGTTGTAACGCTCGAAGGCGGTCACCGTGGACTCCTCGACGATCCAGGGCAAGGCGTCGGGCGTGGTCGGCAGGTTCGCCAGCCCGCGGGACTCGGCCTCCCGGTGCCAGGCCTCCGAGTAGCCGTCGCCGTCGAACACGATGCGCTTGTGGGCGGTGTAAGCCTCGCGGACGACCTGCAGCACGGCCTGGTCGAGCGTCGCCGCGCCGGACAGCGCGGCGTCGAGCTGCTCGGCGAGCATGTCGATCGACTCGGCGACGATCGTGTTGAGGACGGTGTTGACGAAGCCGAGCGACATGCTCGACCCCAGCGCCCGGAACTCGAACTTGTTGCCGGTGAAGGCGAACGGCGAGGTCCGGTTGCGGTCGCCGCCGGCCTTGGGCAAGGGCGGCAGCACCGGGGTGCCGAGGCCGAGGACGTCGCTGCCGCCGGTGGCCCCGGGAACGTTCGCGTCGACCGCCTCGTAGGCCGCTTCGAGCTCGGCGCCGAGGAAGATCGAGATGATCGCCGGCGGCGCCTCGTTGGCCCCGAGGCGGTGGTCCTGACCCACGTTGGCCACCGACGCTCGCAGCAGCTGCTGGTGGCGGTCGACCGCGGCGATGACCGCCGTGCAGAAGAACAGGAAGCTCAGGTTCGACGATGGCGTGTTGCCCGGGTTGAGCAGGTTGTCGCCGCTGTCGGTCCCCATCGACCAGTTGTTGTGCTTGCCGGACCCGTTGACGCCCGCGAACGGCTTCTCGTGCAGCAGGCAGACCAGGCCGTAGCGCCGCGCGACGTTCTGGAGCACCTGCATGGTCAGCTGCTGGTGGTCGGAGCTGATGTTCGAGTTCTCGAAGATCGGCGCCAGCTCGTACTGGTTCGGGGCGACCTCGTTGTGGCGGGTCTTGACTGGCACACCGAGCGAGCGCAGCTCCTCCTCGGCCTCCATCATGTAGCTCAGCACGCGCTCGGGGATGGATCCGAAGTAGTGCTCGTCGAGCTCGTGGCCCTTCGGCGGCTTGGCGCCGAACAGCGTGCGGCCCGTGGTGTACAGGTCGGGGCGCTCGAAGTAGTACTGCTCGTCGACGAGGAAGTACTCCTGCTCCGGACCGACGGTCGTGAAGACCCGCTGGGCCTCCTCGTCGCCGAGCAGCCGCAGCGCCTTGACGGCCGACTGCGACAGCGCGTCCATCGAGCGCAGCAGCGGGATCTTGTGGTCCAGCGCCTCGCCCGTCCACGACACGAACGCGGTCGGGATGCACAGCAGCGCGCCGTTGGGGTTCTCGAGGATGAACGCCGGAGACGTAGGGTCCCACGCGGTGTAGCCGCGGGCCTCGAAGGTCGCGCGGATGCCGCCCGTGGGGAAGGATGACGCGTCGGGCTCGCCCTGGATGAGCTCCTTGCCGGAGAACTCGGCGATCGCCGTGCCGTCACCGACCGGCTCGAAGAACGAGTCGTGCTTCTCGGCCGTGAGGCCCGTCAGGGGCTGGAACCAGTGCGTGTAGTGGGTTGCCCCGCGCTCCATCGCCCACAGGCGCAGCTCGTCGGCGACGGCGTCGGCGAGGCTGAGGTCGAGCGCCCCGCCGTTGGCCAGCGTCTCCTGGAGCTTGCCGTAGACGTCCTTGGGCAGCCGCTGGCGCTGGACCTCCGCGCTGAAGACGTTGGACCCGAAGTGGACGTTCTCCTCTTGGGTGAGGTCCTCGGGATCGAGGCCCCCGCCGTTGGGGCTCCACTGGGCCGCGGTCACGTTCTGCTGTCTGGTTCTGCTCATGGGCAGCACCCTAAGAGAGTCGCGCGCGAGGCGCACCGACCGCATGGCGAAAAAATGCCGCCGATCTTTGGACTCAGGGAGAAAGGCAGGCGGCCCAGGCTCCCCGACACTGGCAGCGCACCCTGACCAGGAGGAACCCTTGCGATCTTCGCTCGTCGTCAGCGCGCTCACCTTGAGCGCTCTCGCCGTACTGATCCTGCCCGCCGTGGCGCTCGCCGTCCCCGACACGGGGGCCAACGAGTTCGCCATCGACCAGTCCACCGGCATCAACACCCTCTGGGTGGTCCTCGCCGCGATGCTCGTGATGTTCATGCAGGCGGGCTTCGCCCTGCTGGAGATCGGCTTCTCGCGCGGCAAGAACGCCGGCACGATCGTCGCGAAGATCCTGACGAACTTCTCGATCTCCGCCCTGATGTTCTGGGCGGTGGGCTTCGCGCTGGCCTTCGGCGCCGAGACCAAGGGCTTCGGCGGCCTGTTCGGCTCCGACGGCTTCTTCCTGCGCGACTTCGCCGGCCACGCCAGCGCGGACACCAGCCTGTTCCCAGCCGGCGGCTCGCAGGCCGCGTTCCCGGTCTTGGGCATCTTCGACGTGACCATCGAGGCGAAGTTCTTCTTCCAGTTCGTCTTCTGCGCGGTGTCCCTGGCCATCGTCTGGGGCACGACGCTCGAGCGGATCAAGTTCGGCGTCTACATCATCTACGCCGTCGTCTTCAGCTCGATCATCTACCCGCTGGGCGCGCACTGGGTCTTCGGTGGCGGCTTCCTGCAGACGGGTGACTGGCTGGGCACGGGGATCGTCGGCATGCAGGACTTCGCCGGCTCCACCGCCGTCCACCTCATCGGCGCCACGGGCGCCCTAGCCGCGCTGCTGCTGCTCGGGCCGCGCAAGGGCAAGTACGGGCCCGACGGCAAGCCGCGGGCGATCCCCGGCCACAACATGCCGCTCTTCGGCCTCGGCGTCCTGATCCTGTGGCTCGGGTGGTTCGGCTTCAACGGCGGCACCGCGCTCAACGGGCTCGACGGTCGCTTCCCGGAGATCATCCTGATCACCAACCTCGCGGCGGCGGCCGGCGTGCTGACGGCGATCATCACCGGCGCGGTGCTCAACAAGTCGATCGACATCGGCATGGCGGGCAACGGCGCGATCGGCGCGCTGGTGGCCATCACCGCACCGTCGGGCTACGTGGAGCCGTGGGCGGCGCCGATCATCGGCGGCATCGCCGGCATCATCGTGCCGCTCGGGGTCTACGCGATCGACAAGAAGCTCGACGACCCCGTCGGGGCCCTGACCGCGCACGGCCTGTGCGGCGTCTGGGGGACGATCTCCTGCGGGTTCTTCACCGCTCCGCGCCTGGCGCAGTACAACGCGTTCGGCGACCCGGACGGCGGGCTGCTCTACTCCGGGCACCTCAGCCAGCTGATCGCCCAGGTGGTCGGTGTGACGATCGCCTTCACGTTCGTGTTCGTCATGAGCTACGGGACCTTCTGGCTGATCAAGAAGACCTACGGCCTGCGCGTCAGCAAGGAGGACGAGGAGGCCGGGCTGGACATCTCCGAGCACGGGATGTACGGCTACCCGGAGCAGTTCATCCCCGCGCCGGAGCTGGTCGGTTACGGTGCCGCCTCGATCGGCGGCGTGCCGCAGGCGACGCCTCACGGAGCGCCCGTCGCAACCGGGAAAGAGGTGACTGCATGAAGAAGGTCGAGGCGTACATCCGCCACGAGGCGTTCGAGCCGATCCGCATGGAGCTGCTCAACCTCGGGTTCCCCTCGCTGAGCATCAGCGAGGTCAAGGGATCCGGGCGCCAGAAGGGGATCACCGAGCGCTACCGCGGGGCGGAGCTGACCAACTACCTACGGCCCAAGGTCAAGCTGGAGTGCGTGGCCGCGGACTCCGACGTGCAGGCGATCGTGGACACGATCCTCAAGCACGGCCGCACCGGCGCCGTCGGCGACGGCAAGGTGTTCGTCATGCCGGTGGAGGAGAGCTACCGGGTGCGCACGGGCGAGTCGGGCGAGGAGATCCTCCAGGCCCATCCCGAGCCGGTCGGCTAGCCGGTGACGGTGGGGGGCGCGGCCGTTTCATCGGGTCGCGCCCCTGACCAGGGGGGCCTGGTCGGAACGCCCACCGCCACACCGTCGCCCACCGTCACACGGTCGCCTATCGGCTCGAGCGCGTGAAGGAGCTCACCGACCTCGACCCGATGCTGTCGGAGGACCGCGAGCGCCTCGGCCTCGGGCTCAAGGCCTACCGGATCATCGCGCCGCGGCTGCCGAAGTAGGCGGGCTCAGCACTCACAGCGGCCCGATGCCCAGCGCGCCGGCGAAGGCGAAGAAGGCGAGGGTCAGGACCGAGAGCGCGATGGTGCGCGAGCGGTTGTCCGGATCGGCGGCCAACGCGAGGATCTCGCGCGGGTGCGCGGGCAGCTGAAGGCCCGCCGGCATCCGGACGGCTCCGCCCCGGGGGGCCCCGAGCGTCCGCAGCTCCTCGGCCTCGGCCTCGTCCGTCTCGCCCTCGTCGAAGCGGTCCGCCTCGGCGTACGTGGGAACCCCCGCCGGCGGCGTCTCCACCAGCGTGCGCGGCAGCGGGGTCTGCACGACCGCATCCTGTGCGGCGCGCAACGCCTGGTAGGCCTCGGTCAGCTCGGCGCGCAGCGCGCGGAGCTGACCCCGCGCATCGTCGGCTTCGGCGCGGGCGACGTCGGCGTTGGCTCGCGCGGAGGCGACCTCTTCCCCGTGGGCGTGCTCGAGCTCGGCGACGGACTGCGCGTGGGCCTGCGCCAGGGCCTCCCGCTCGACCTCGTGCCCGTGCTGCGCCTCGGCCGTCGTCTGCTCGTGAAGGGCCTGGGAGGCGGCGATCTGCTGCGCGGTCTCCTGGGCGACTCGCGCGCGCTCGGCGTCGAGCTCCTCCAGACCGCCGCGCAGGTGGGCCTGCGCGGCGTCGTGCTCCTGCACGGCGTGGTCGCGTTCGAGCGTGATGTCGTCGGCGTGGCGCTGGATCAGGGCGCGCGCCTCGCGCTCGGCGTGGAGGGCGGCCTGCAGCTCGAGCACCCCGCGACGGTGGCGGTTGGCCTCCCGCGCCACGCGCACGTAGTCGGCCGCCGGCGAGAAGTCCGGGGTCTGGACGTCAGGGGCCGGGAGGTCGAGCAGGAAGCCGCGCCCGACCGCAAGCGCGAAGGTCGCGTCCTGCAGAGCGTCGATGGCCACGGCGAAGGTCGCCGACCAGACCGGGGCGTCACCGGCGTCGTGCAGCGCCGGCAGCTCGACGGACTCGCCCAGCCGCTCGACGCGCAGCCGGGCCCGGTCGAAGCGCCGGGGTGCGCCGGCGGGGAAGCGCCCGCGCAGCTCGAGGACGGCCACGCCGCCGTCGACCGGCGTGGCCGCAAAGGCGACGATCTCGAAGGCCGGTTCGAGGATGCGGGGCGGGGTGGCGATGCTCATGGCTGCCCCTTACCTCGCGCGAGGCTCCTCTCCTGCCGCTGTCAGGAACCTTGCGCCGGCTCGGCGCCGCCGTCGGGCACGGGCGCGAACGGCTGCGTCGCGTCGACGGGGACGCCCGGGGCCAGGGGCGCGGTCACGAGCTCGGACGGGTCAACCGCCACGGGGACGGCGTCACGCTTGTCCACCGCCGCAACCCGCTTGCGGTGATCGCGACCCTGGACGTCGACGACGACCGAGATGCGCGCGGCCATCAGCGACGCCCCGAGCGTCATCAGCAGGGTGGCGCCCAGCGCGAGCCACAGGCCGATCTCACGGTCCGGCCCGGCCCCGGGCGGCGCGTCGACGGCCTGCGAGGCCACGAGCACGAGCGCGGCGGCGCACGCGACCGGCAGCCAGCGCACCCCGTTGTCGGCGCAGGACGGCTCGCGCAACGCGCCGACGAGCGCGGCGACGGCGAGCGCGGCGAGCAGGACGTCGACGACCTCGAAGGCGCCCCACGCGCTCAGGCCGGGGGAGAACCAGTTCAGGGGGAGGGCTACCAAGAGCGCGATCGCCGCGGCGGCGACGAGCAGGCTCCCGGCATCAAAACGCTGGCGCATGACGCTGCGCAGGCTACGGGGCGATGTGGTCGGATCGGCGGCGTCGCGGCGGGTGCGGGACTGAGAGGCTGTTTCACGGAGTTGCCGGTTGGAGGCGACCGCCTTGGACCACCGGCTGCGCCGGCGGTGCCCCCGCCGGACGCCAGCCGGCCCCTTGCCGATGCCACCGGCATCTGCGGCGGAACCGCCCGTCGCCCGACACCACGATCCGGCCCCCTCCGAACCACCGCCGTTCCGTGAGACAGCCTCTTACTGCGACGCCGAGCCGCTGCCGCCGCGCACGACGGCACCCGAGTTCGGGTCGACCGCCGACTGCCCCGGCTCGCGGGACACCGTGGCGGTGAACGACCCCTGCGGGATCCCTCCGCCGTCCAGCTGCGCCTTGGCCTTGCCGTCGAGCCCGGCCGCGACGCGGTACTTCACGCGGTGGGTGCCCGCGCGCACGGGGGTCACGCCGTAGGTGAACGTGCGCTCCTCGCCGGGCTTGAGCCGGCCGAGGGCCCACGTGCCCGTGTAGGCGGTGTCGCCGCCGCGCGGCGCCTTGTCGACGATCCAGTTGGGTCGGTCCGGGTCGGCGAGATCGGGACGGTCGGACCGGTAGGAGAACCCGTCGACGGTCAGGGCGACGTTCGGGATGGTCTTGTCGCCCGTGTTGCGCACGCGGACGTCAAGACGCTCCTTCTTGGCGAGCGACTGCTTGGCCGGGAAGCTGGCGTCGACCGCGACGGTGAAGGTGCCGCGCGGCTCGTCGGCGTCCTGCCGCTCGTTCGAACCACCGCAGCCGCCGAGGGCGACGAGTGCCGCCGCAGCGATGCCTGACGTGATCAGCGACCCCCTCACAGCGGCGGGAACGTACCACAGGGCGTAGCGCCTCCACGTCGCATGTCCCACTCGGTGCGGTTGGGTGTTGTCAACCTGCCGCCGGTTCGCCTATGGTTGCACCGGCACGGGCTTCGTGCGTGTCTGAGGGTTTCCCTGAGGAGGGATCGAGTGGTACGCAGCACAGCTGACCGGGCGTTCCTTCCGACGAAGAACCTGCTCGAGGAAATCGGGGACATGATGATCCTCACGGGCAAGACCATCGTGTCTGCCCTGCGCCCGCCGTATCCGTACGGCGGCGAGTTCGTCAACCAGTTCCTCTTCGCCCTGCGCCTCTGCTGGTTCCCGTTGCTGGTGTCCACGGTCGCCTTCGGCTACGGCGCCCCGGGTCTGCAGGCCGCCAACTTCCTGGTCCTCTTCGGCGCGCTGGACCGGCTCGGCGGGTTCTTCGTGCTCGCGTCGATCCGCGAGTTCGCCCCGACGGTGACCGCGATCATCCTCGCCGGCGTCGCGGGCACCGCCATCACCGCGGACCTCGGCGCGCGCAAGATCCGCGAGGAGCTCGACGCGCTGCAGGTCCTCGGCGTCGACCCGGTCAAGAACCTCGTCGTCCCGCGCTTCCTGGCCCTCATGCTCGTCACGGGCCTGTTCAACATCTACGCGCTGATCTTCGGCATCTTCGGCGGCATCCTCGCCACGCTGGTCAACGGTGCGCCGCTCGGTCCCTTCTGGGCCACCTTCTTCACCAACGCGTCGGTGACCGACCTCTGGGGGTCGGTCGTGAAGACCACCCTGTTCGGCGCGATCATCGCGATCGTCTGCTGCTACAAGGGCATGACGGCGTCCGGCGGCGCCGAGGGCGTCGGTCGAGCCGTGAACCAGGCGGTGGTGATCGCGTTCCTGGGCGTCTTCGCCTTCAACTACGTCTTCACGCAAACCCTGCTCGCCACCCACCCAGAAATTACGGTGATCCGCTGATGGGCTGGCTTGCGGTTCCGCGCGACTGGCTCGCGTCATTCGGGGAGATCGCGAAGTTCTGCGGTCGCATCGTGGGGCTGGTCTACAGCCTGCGCGTCTTCCGCTTCACGGGCGAGGGGCTGCGGCAGGCCGGGATCCTCATCCTCTCCTCGACGATCGTCATCTGGGGCCTGGTGTTCATCATCGGCCTGCAGTGCGGCATCGAGGGCGCGTACTTCAACCGCTCGGTCGGCGCGCCCGCGTACGCCGGCGTGTTCGCCGCCTGGTGCGACCTGCGCGAGCTCGTCCCGTACGCCTTCGGCTACATGATGGCCGCGAAGGTCGGCACCGGCATCGTCGCCGAGCTGGGGTCGATGCGGATCTCCGACGAGATCGACGCGCTCGAGGTCATGGGGATCAACTCGATCCTCTTCCTGTGCGCGACGCGCCTCCTCGCCGCCTGGATCGTGCTGCCGTTCATGTACCTCGCGGGGGTCGGGGCCGGCTTCTTCGCCAGCTACCTCGCGGTGGTCCAGCAGATCGGGGAGGTGTCCTCGGGCGGGTTCTTCTTGATCTTCTGGATGTTCCAGAACCCTCCCGACCTCCTGTACAGCGTGATCAAGGGCATGACGATGGCGACCGTCATCGTGCTTGTCGCCTGCTACTACGGCTACAACGCCAGCGGCGGTCCGGTCGGTGTGGGAACCGCGACGGCGAAGTCGATGGTGTTGAACATCGTGCTCGTGCACCTCATCGGGATGCTCGGCACCCAGCTCTTCTGGGGCGCGAACCCCCGGGCCCCAATCGGAGGCTGACCCATGCCGTTGCTCCCGCGTAGGCACAAGGACGACGACGACGGCAACGAGGAGCGCGAGGTCACCGGCTCCGCTGCCCACGAGCGCGACGACGACGCCCATGACGAGCAAGCCACGACCGAGGCGCGCGCCGAGCCCGACGACGGTCAGGAGCGGGAGGAGGAGGAGCGCGACGACGACACGGGTCGCGTGACCGCCGTCAAGGAGCGCCCCCGTCAGGGCGACGACGACGACGAGTACCAGTGGCACACCGGGCTCAACCGGCCGACGGGCGCGCCCGACGCCGTCGAGTTCATCGACATCCACAAGGCGTTCGGCTCCAACAAGATCCTGCGCGGCCTCAACATGGGGCTGCCCGAGGGCAAGATCTCGATGATCCTCGGCCCGTCGGGCACCGGCAAGTCCGTGTGCATCAAGCACATGGTCGGGCTGCTCTACCCCGACGAGGGCGACTGCCTGGTCCACGGCGAGTCGGTTCCGAACATGGCCGACGACGACCTGTTCGAGATGCGCAAGAAGTTCGGCGTGCTCTTCCAGGACGGCGCGCTGTTCGGCTCCATGAACGTCTTCGACAACACGGCGTTCCCGCTGCGGCAGCACACCGACAAGGGCGAGGACGAGGTCCGCGACATCGTGGGTGGCCGCTTGCGCGAGGTCGGCCTGGAAGCCGCCCACGACAAGATGCCCAACGAGCTCTCCGGCGGGATGCGCAAGCGCGCCGGCTTCGCGCGGGCGCTGGTGCTCGACCCCGACATCGTCCTCTTCGACGAGCCCGACTCGGGCCTGGACCCGGTGCGCACCGCCCTGCTCGGTGAGCTCATCCAGGAGATCCACGAGGAGATGATGACCGAGCGCGCGGGGACGGACCGCCGGGCGCCGGCGTTCACCCTCATCACGCACGACATCATGACCGCGCGTCGCGTCGCGGAGCACATCTCCGTGCTCTGGAAGGGCCGCATCGTGGAGTCGGGGCCGGCGGAGGAGCTGTTCAACTCCGACAACCCGTTCGTGCGCCAGTTCCTCTCGGGCGAGTCGCAGGGCCCGCTCGGCATGGAGTAGCGAACGCGGCACCGAAGCACCCGGGGGCTTAGAGGCTGTTTCAGAACGTCCAGAACGCGGGCAGCTCGTCAAGGACGACGACGTCCAGGTGGGCGGCCGGCGCGTCGGTCGATCCGCAAGATCGAGCTGACCGACGACAACGAGGCGGACATCCTCGTCCGGGTGCCGGACGACTTCGTGCCGTGTTCAAGTCGCTGGCCAACCAGGACGCCAACCTACGCGCGACGCTGCGGCAGCTGCCGGGCACGCTCGGCGAGACCCAGCGCGCCCTGGGCAAGACCGTCGCCAACACCGGCACGGTCTTCGATGCGCTGTCCCAGCGCGACGGGCAGCCGCGCGGGCTGATCGAGAGCTCCAACCGCGTCTTCGAGACCACCGGCGCGCGCGACCAGGAGCTCAAGGACACCTTCCGCGCGCTGCCGACGTTCAACGCCGAGGCACGGCGCACCGTCGTCCGGCTGTCGGACTTCTCCGACAAGACCGATCCGCTGATCAGCCAGCTGCGCCCGGCCGCGCGCGAGCTGTCGCCGACGCTGATCCACTACCTGCGCACGACCAACCCGACCAACCCGGAGAGTCTCGCCGTCTATCCCCGGCGCATCGGTTCCAACCGCACCAACGCCTACGAGATGCCCGGCGCGTTCGACCAACTCGCCACGGGCCTGCCGTCCTTCGAGACGCGGCACTACAACGCCGGGACGCCGCGGGTCGACCAGGCGGCGCTGCAGTCCTGCGACCTCCCGCAGGAGGTCAAGGACGGCATCCAGCCCTACTTCTTCACCAACGCGCCGCAGGTGCCACGCCCACCGTGCCGCCAACAGGGGCGCTACACGACCGGCGGCCGGACGACCCAGTACCCGCAGGTCCAGGCCAGCGGCGGTCGCGTCGCCCGGTCGGCAGGCAAGTAGCCGCCCTGGTGAGCGGCGCCCCCGGCGCCCCCGCGCCGCTACCGTGAGGCCGTGGGGCTGCCCGGCGTGCTGAGATCCGTGATGGGCGCCGCGCTGCGCCGGCCGCTGGCGGCCGCGCTGTGCGTGCTGGCGCTCGCCGTGGCCGGCGGCCTGCTGGCGCTCGGGCTCGAGCCGACGGCCGCCACCGACACGCTGGTCGGGCGCTCGAGCGAGACCTACAAGGCCACCGAGCGCTACCACGAGAAGTTCGGCGATGACGCCGTGCTGGTCCTCGTGCAGCAGGAGCTGAAGTACACGGTGCTCACGTCGGACCTGCTCCGCGTCCAAGCGCTCGAGGGGTGCATCGCCGGCAAGCTGCCGAAGGGGGCCAAGCCCGAGGGTGGGCCGCAGGGCCCCTGCGCCCAGCTCGCGCGCGACAAGCCGGTCAGCGTCGTCTTCGGCCCCGGCACCTTCATCAACGAGGCGGTCGGGCGGATCGCCGGGGAGTTCACCACGGAGCAGCGGCGCGCCGCGGCCCAGGGCAAGCGCGTGCGCACGGCGGCCATCGAGGTCGCCAAAGCCCGTGGCCTGAGCACAGCCCGGCAGCGGCAGATCGGCGCCGCCGCCCAGAAGGCGGTCTCCGACCAGTTCCTGCGCAACACCCTCCAGCTCGCGGTCAAGTACGGGCTCAGCGCCGACGCCCGCCCCGCGATCAACAACCCGAGCTTCGTCTCGCAGATCGTCTTCGACCAGCGCCGCGCGCCCGGGACGCCGAAGGCCCGCTTCGCCTACATCTTCCCGACGAAGCGCAGCGCGCTGATCCAGGTGCGGCTGAAGCCCGGGCTGACCGAGACGCAGCGCGAGCGGTCGATCGCCCTCATTCGCGAGGCAGTCTCGCTGCCGCGCTGGGACCTGCCCAACGGCAAGGGTCGCTACGTGGTCACGGGCGCTCCGGTCGTGCTGGCCGACCTGACCGATTCGATCACGAGCTCGATCGTCGTTCTCCTGCTCGCCGCGCTGGTCATCATGGCGCTGACGCTCGCGCTCGTGTTCCGGGCGCGCCTGCGGATGGTGCCGCTGCTGGTGGCCTTGGCCGCCGTGGCGATCACCTTCGGCGGCCTCGCGCTGCTGGGGCGGTCGCTGACGATGGCGTCGGTGGCGGTGGTGCCGGTGCTGATCGGCCTCGCGGTGGACTACGCGATCCAGCTGCAGGCGCGGCTGACCGAGCGGCGCCGGTCGGTCGCCGAGGCGGTGGGCGACGTCGCCGCCGACGGGGCGCCGACCGTGGTGACCGCAGCCGCGGCGACCGCGGCGGGCTTCCTCGTGCTCGTGCTCTCGCCCGTCCCGATGGTGCGCGGCTTCGGCCTGCTGCTGGTGGCGGGGATCGCGATCGCCTTGCTCTGCGCGCTGGTGCTCGGGACCGCGGCGCTCGCGCTCGCCGAGCCCGCTCAGGACGGGGCGCGGCGGCTGCCCCGCGCGCCCGGGCCCGTCCGCGCGCTGGCGGCGGGGATCGGCTCCGCGTGGCGGGGGGCGGGGGATCTGGTGCGCGGCCTGCCGCCCGTCGGCCCGGTGGGCCGTGCGGCGGCGGGCGCCGGGCGCCGCGCCTTCGCGCTGGCGCTGCGCCGGCCGGCGCGGGTGCTCGGCGTCGCCCTCGCGCTGGCAGCCCTCGGCTGGGTCCTCGACACCCAGGCGGGGGTCGAGTCCGACATCCAGAAGCTCGTCCCGCAGAGCATCCCGGCGGTGCGCGACCTGCGCGCGCTGCAGGAGTCCACCGGCGTGGCCGGCGAGGTCGACGTGACCGTGACGTCGGACAAGCTCACCGATCCGGCGGTCGTCCGCTGGATGGCGGCCTACCAGGCCGACCTGCTCGAGCGCTTCGGCTACAGCGCCAAGCGCGGCTGCGGCAAGGCAGACCTGTGCCCGGCGTTCTCGCTGCCCGACCTGTTCCGGACCGGCGCGGGGGCGCAGTCCTCCAAGCAGATCAACGACCTGCTCGACGCGGTCCCGCCGTACTTCTCCCAGGGCGTGCTCACCCGTGACCGGCACACGGCGACGCTGGCCTTCGGCATCCGCCTGATGTCGATCGAGCGCCAGGGCCAGGTCATCGACGCCATGCGCGACCGCCTGGGCCAGCAGGGCGGCCCGCCCGCGGGGGTGCGCGCCGAGCTCGCCGGTCTTCCCGTGCTGGCCGCGGAGGCCAACGCCGCGTTGTCCTCGCCGTGGCGCCGGCTGCTGACGCTGCTGGCCGGCCTGCTCGCGGTCGGAGCGGTCCTCTTCGTCGCCTTCCGCGACTGGCGGCGCGCGCTGGTGCCCTTGGTGCCGATCGCGCTGGCCACGGGATGGTCGGCGCTGGTGATCTTCCTGGTGCGCATCCCGCTCAACCCGATGTCGGTGACCCTCGGAGCGCTCGTCATCGCGATCTCGACCGAGTTCAGCGTACTGCTCTCGGAGCGCTTCCGCTCCGAACGCCAGGCCGGGCACGGCCCCGAGGCCGCGCTCGCGCGGACGTATGCGTCGACGGGCCGGGCCGTGCTGGCCTCCGGCGCCACCGCGATCGCCGGCTTCGCCGTCCTGGTGCTGTCGGACATCACCCTGCTGCGCAACTTCGGAGCGGTCACGGTCGTGGACCTCGCGGTGTCGCTGCTCGGGGTCCTCGTCGTGCTTCCCTCGGTGCTGCTGCTGGCCGAGCGGGGCGAGCTCCTGGGGCTTCCGCGGCGCGCGGTGCAGGGTCTCGCGCGACGCATGCCCAACCCGCGTCGTCGCCGGGCGACCGCCGCATGACGACACCGCCGCGCGACGAGGGACCGCTCGGGTTCGACGCCGACGATCCGCAGGCCGACGACGCCGAGGCCCAGCGCCGGCGCTGGGCCCATCGCGTCGACCCCGACCTGCGGGCCGACGGACCCGGTGAAGGGGAGGTTGGCCGCGACCGGCCCATCGCGGTCCCGCGCACCGCAGGTGCGAGCCGCTACGGCTGGTTCCTCGGCGTCGTGCTCGTGCTCGCGCTGAGCTACATCACGCTGAACACCTTCCGCCACCAGGGCCCCGACCAGAGCTCACGGGGGGTGGCGGCCGGGGGACGGCTCCCGGCGTTCGCCGCGCCGCTGGCGGTCGGGCGGCTGGCCGACGGAGCCGACGTGAACGTCGCTACGCCAGGGAACACCGGGCCCGACACGGGCAGGGTGCCGGCCTGCCAGGTGCGCAGCCCAGACGTCCTGAACATCTGCGACCTCGCCGCGGCCGGGCCGGTCGTGCTGGCGTTCTTCGCCACTCGGGGCGCGGAGTGCTCGCGCGAGCTCGACGCCCTGGACGACGTCCGCAAGCGCCATCCCGGCGTCGGGTTCGCCGCGGTGGCGGTGCGCGGCGACCGCGAGGACATCCGCGACCTCGTCAAGACGCGCCACTGGGGCTTCCCCGTCGCCTACGACAACGACGGCATCCTCGCCAACGCCTACGGCGTCGCGGTCTGCCCGCAGATCACCTACGCGCTCCCCGGGGGCGTGGTGACCGACACGAGCCTCGGCGAGCTCGGGGCGCGGGGGATCGACGCGCGGGTCAAGGCCCTGGAGCGGCGCGCGATGCGCAAGGGCTGGAGGGCTCCGCAGGCGTGAGCGACCCCGGGGACGAGCCCGCGCCGGCGCCTGCGGCCGACCACGTTCCCGAGGAGGGGTGGGTTGCGCAGGAGCTGCGGGCCGAGTTCCCGGAGCTGCGCTTGCTGAGCACGACGATCCGCGCCCCTGCGGGCGGGCCTCGTCGCAGCCCGCCGGGGGTCCAGGCGCGGCTGCGCGTCCTCAGCGACCGCTTTCACGGTGCGCACGCGCTGAGCATGCGCCGGCAGGCCGTGCCGCACGCCTACCGCGTCTTCTTCCGGGAGATCGGGCTGGATCCGGACGCGACCCGGACGCCCGTCGAGGGGGCGGCGTTCGACCGCTTGTTCCACGGTGGCTATGAGTCACGTGGGCTGCTGCACGACGCGCTGCTGCTGGCGTTGGTGGAGACGGGCGTCCCCGTCTGGGCGCTGGACGCCGACGCCGTGCGCCCGCCGGTGGGCATCCGCCTGGCGGTGCGCGGTGAGCGGCTCGGCGCCGGGGATCTCGCGCACGATCTCGGGGTCGGGCAGATGGTCGCCGCCGACGAGGACGGGCCGGTCGCGCTGTTGTTCGGCGACGTTGCCCCGAGCCACCGGCCGGGGGCGCGCACGCGGCGGCTCCTGCTGTTCTCGGTGCAGGTCGCGGGCGTCCCCGGCATTCACGCCGAGGAGGCGTTGTGGTCCTGCGGTTCCACGTTGTCGGCGGCGCCTGACGGCGCTACACTGAGCATTCGTCAAGGGGGGAACCGCGATGGTGATGGTCGACGATCGTCTTGAGCAGGGTTTCGACTTCGGCCTCATCGAGGTGGAGGTTGACGAGCGCGCGGCCCGCCGGGCGCTGCGTCGCCAGATCGCGACGCTCGAGCGCCAGCTCGCCGACGCGGTGATCACCGGGTTCCCGCACGTCCATCTGGACGTCGCCGTGCGCGGCGCCGATGGGCCGCGGATCCTCGCGCTGGGCGAGCTCGAACGCGTCCGCGACGACCTCGCCGAGCGGCTGCGCGCCGCGCGGCTCGTGCTACAGGAGCGCGGTGAGCGCGAGTCGGCTGCGCGGCTGCTGCTGGAGGCGATGATCGCCGATCCCGCCAAGCACCGCTTCGTCCGCCTGCCGCGTGCCGACCTGGGCATCGGTGGCTGCGGCAACTACGAGGTCCGCCCGCGGCTCGGGCTCATCGGCATGCTCGCCGGCTGGTGGCACGTCAAAGTCTCATCCGGCTGTCCGTTAGCCACCGGGTGACGCCTCGGCGTCACCCCGCACGAAGGAGTCGGTGATGGGCCGCCGCAGCCGCAAGGCTGGACCCGCGCGTCCGGTCGGCCCGCCGAGCGCGCCCGACGGCGCTCCAGCAGCCCCCCCGCCTCCGCGCGCACCGGTCATGGGCGAGCGCCGCGCGCGCATGGGCGAGGCGCCGCCGGCCCCTTGGTCGCCTTTCCCCCTCGTGGAGCTCTGCATCCTCGTCGGCATCGTGATGATCATCGGCGGGTTCGCCTTCGGTGGGGACCGCCGCGGGGTCCTGCTCACCTGCGGCTTCGCGCTGGTCGCGCTGGCCAGCCTCGAGCTGACGATCCGCGAGCACTTCGCGGGGTATCGCTCGCACACGGCGCTGCTGGCGCTGTTCTGCGCGCTGGCGGCCATCATCCCGCTGTCGTTCCTGCCGGCGATCCCGAAGATCCTGCTGCTCGTGCTGGGGGTGGCCGTGTTCGCGGCGGTGTTCCTCTTCCTGCGCAGGATCTTCACGCGGCGGTCGGGGGGGCTTGGCTTCCGCGCCTGACACGCAGGGGCGGTTGCGGCCGGTGCCGCGCGCGCCGCGCCGCGGCCCGACGCCGCTGCTGCTCGCCGCGATGATCTTCAGCGCCTACGGGTTGTGGATCGGGGTGCCCGTCGGGTGGCTGTGGATCGCAGGGCAGATCTCCCGCAGGACCGACGCCGCCGGCACGGGCCCGGGGGTCGCGCTGTTCGGCGCGATGATCACGCTGGCGATGCTCACCATCACCCTGGGCTGGCTGTCGCAGCGCCACCGCGAGGCGCGCGTCGCCCGCGGAAAGGAGGATCTCGGGCAGCTTCCGCTCGAGGTCGTCATGATCCTCAGTGCGTTCTCCGCCGTCGTCGCCCTGGCGGTGTGGTTCTTCTTCTTCGCCGGATCCAGCCTGATCACCCCACCCTGACCCCGTGACCGAACCCAGCACCCAGCCGCGGCAGATGCAGCTGCGCGGCCTGCACCACGTCACGCTCGTCTGCGCGGACGTCGATCGCTCGACGGCCTTCTACCGCGACGTGCTCGGGCTCGCGCTCGTGCGCCAGGGCGTCAGCGACGACGATCCCGGCGCGCGGCACTTCTGGTTCGGTGACGCGGACGGCAGCCCGGGGACCCTGATCTCCGTGATGGAGTACGCCGGGCTGCCGGAGGGAACGGTTGGGCGCGGCTCGACCCACCACGTCGCCTTCTCGGTCGGCTCGACCGAGGAGCAGGTCGCCTGGCGCGACTACCTGCGCGAGCGCAGCGTGCAGTGCAGCGAGGTCTTCGACCGCGGCGGGGTCTCGTCGATCTACTTCCGCGACCCCGACGGCCACGTCCTGGAGATCGCCGCCACCAGCTGACGCGGTGGCGGCGCCCCGAAGGCTCGGTCAGGCGGGGCTCAGGGCGGGCTCGCGGTTGACGTCGCGCGGGCGGGCGTGCGCAGCTGCCCCCGCGCCCGCCGACAACCCGTCGGCGATGGCGCTGCGCTGGCGCTGGGTCATGGAGCCCACGGTCTTGTTCTCCGACATCGGGATCGCCTGCAGGAACTTGCGGCACCGGGTCGTCCCCCAGCGACGCTGGCTCGTGAGCAGGTCGGCGATCGGCATGCTCTGCGCCTCCCACGGCGCGTCGAGCACCACGTCGGCCACGCGCAGCTCGGCGGCGGCCACGCGGCGCTTGAGGTCGGCGCGCGCCAGACGGACGGCGTTCGCGCGCTCGAGCGCCTGCAGGCACTGCGAGTCCAGCCGGTCGGGTGAGACCGTTGTCGATGCGTTCATACGTCCCCCTGTGCCGTCGTTCGAACGACGGTTCCCTAGGTGTGCGATGTCGTGTGCGCCGACCCGTCCGACCGCCGAGGAGACCGGCGAGCACGCGGGAGCAACCGCCCCGCCGACGGCGGTCCGGGCCCCTCTCGCTCACGCTGCTCTCTCCCCTTCGGCGTCCGTTCCTGCGACGAGGGGCAAGCTAGACAACCCCACGGTGAACGGCAACGTGTGAACTCCCGCAACATGTGCTCCGAGCGGCCTTTTTTCTTCGTCGGGCCGCCGAAAAGGTCAGTACGGCAACGTGGCGCGCGGAAGCCCGCTTCAGCCGTGGGCGCCAGGCCCCGGGAGGGGGCCGTGCTCGGCTTCGAACTCACGCTTGACCGACGCGAAGGCCTCGAGCGCGCGGCTCAGCGTCGCCTCGTCGTGGGTGGCCATGACGCTCGTGCGCAGCATCGCACCGCCCGGGGGCACGGCGGGGTGCAGCGCCGTGTTGACGAAGACGCCGACGTCGAAGAGCGCGCGCCACAGCAGCGCCGCCTTCCAGTCGTCGCCGACCAGCACCGGCACGATCGGGGTGACGATGTCCCCGCCCCCGGGCAGCGCCTGCGGGGCGACGACCGCGAAGCCGATCTCGTGCAGCCCGTCGCGCAGACGGCGCGCGTTGTCGAGCACGGCCTTCAGGAGGGCGGGCCCGTCCGGGCCGCGCACGACGCGCAGGGCGGCCAGGGCGGCGCCGACGGCCGCCGGCACGGCCGCTGCGGTGAACAGGAACGACCGCGAGCTGACGCGCAGGAAGTCCACGACCTCGTGCGAGCTGGCGATGAAGCCGCCGCAGGAGGCCAGCGACTTGGAGAACGTGCCCATCCGCAGGTCGACGCCGTCCTCCACGCCGAGCAGCTCGGCCGTGCCCGCGCCGCGCGCCCCGAGCACCCCGGCCCCGTGGGCCTCGTCGACCATGAGGCGGGCGCCGAAGCGGCCGCACAGCTCGGCGATCTCCCGCAGCGGCGCGATGTCGCCCTCCATCGAGAAGACCCCGTCGACCACCACCAGGACGCCGCCGTCGTCGGCCTGCGCACGGGTCAGCGCGTGCTCGAGGCGGTCGAGGCGGTTGTGGCGGAAAGGCCGCAGCTTGGCCTTGGACAGCAGGCAGCCGTCGAGGATCGACGCGTGGTCACCGGAGTCGGCGATCACCGTGTCGCCGGGGCTCAGCAGCGTGCCGAGGGCGCCGAGGTTGGCCTGGTGGCCCGTGGTGAAGACGATCGCCTCCTCGGTGCCCATCCACGCGGCGATCTCCCGCTCGAGCTCGAGGTGCAGCGGGATCGTCCCGTTGAGCAGCCGCGAGCCGGTGAGCCCGGTGCCGTAGGTCTCCAGCGCGTCGCGGGCCCCCTGCATGACGCGCGGGTCCTCGGTCAGCCCGAGGTAGTTGTTTGACCCGAGCATGATGCGCGGGGCACCCTCCATCTCCACGACCGGTCGTGCGGGTGAGTCGAGGGTGCGGAAGTAGGGCAGGACCCCGGCCTCGCGGGCGGTGGCCAGGATCGCCGACCGTTCGTGGTCGCGGACCTTGGCGAAGACGTCTGTGCGGGTCTGGTCCATGTAGATTGCGCCGCCGTGGCCCTGTCGATCACGCCTGTTGCGTCGAAGGCCGACCTGCGGGCGTTCATCGAGCTGCCCTACCGGCTGCATGCTAGTTCGCCGCAGTGGGTGCCCCCGCTGCGGATCGAGCGCCGGCTGTTCCTCGACCGGCGCTTCAACGCCTACTTCTCCCACGGGCTGGCGCAGCTCTTCCTGGCCCGGCGCGACGGGCGGGTCGTTGGGCGCATCTCCGCCCAGGTCGACCTCGCGTTCAACCGCCACCAAGGCAACCGCTGGGGCAACTTCGGGTTCCTCGAGCTCGACGACGACCCCGAGGTGATGGCCGCCCTGACCCGAGCGGCTGCGGACTGGCTGCGTGCACGCGGCTGCGACCGCATGGTCGGGCCCATGGACTTCTCGATCAACGACGAGGCCGGCGTGCTGATCGAGGGTTTCGACCGCGACCCGATGATCAAGCAGCCCTGGCACCCGCCGTCCTACCAGCGGTTGTGCGAGGACCCGGCGGGCGGGGGCCTGGTCAAAGCGATGGACCTGCTGATGTGGGAGCTTGAGATCGCCGACCGCTCGGGCGTGCTGCCGATCCTGTTCGAGCTCGCCGACAAGGCCGAGTCGGAGCACGGGGTGGTGCTGCGCAAGTGGTCGCGGCGCCGGATGCGCGCGGAGATGGACCGCTTCGCGGAGATCTACAACTCGGCTTGGAAGGACAACTGGCACTTCGTCCCCTACTCGAAGAAGGACCTCGACCAACACGCGCAGGAGGCGCAGCTCGTCTTCGACCGCCACTGGTTCATGATGGCCGAGCGAGGCGGGGAGGCGGTCGCCGCGGCGATCACCGTGCCCGACCTCAACCAGGTCCTCAAGAAGATGAACGGTCGGCTGCTCCCGTTCGGCTGGGTGCACTTCCTGCGCAAGGGCAAGATCATGACCCGTGTCCGGGTGGGCTTCCTCGGGGTCAAGCCCGAGTTCCAGCACACCGGCATCGCGGCCAAGCTCTACGTCGAGCACTTCGACATGGCTCGCGACACGCCCCAGTCGTGGGGCGAGATGGGGTGGATCCTCGAGACCAACGACGCGATGAACCGCGGGATGGAGGCGATGGGCGGGCGCGTCGTCAAGCGCTACCGGGTCTACGAGCGGATGCTCTGACCGGCGGTCGCGTCATCCTCTATGCCTTGCCCCGCGATCCCATGACGTCCACCGACCCGCACGAGGAGCCTGAGGCGGAGGTGCTCGACGGCGAGCTCGTCCCCGCCGGTGAGGGCCCCCGCTCGGTGACCGTCGCCCGTCCGGGCGGTCAGGTGGTCGCGCAGGCCGCCGCCGTGGCCGGGGCGGGCCTCGTAGCCGGCGCGGCCACCGTGGCCATGGTCCGCACGCGCAAGGTGCGCAGGGTGGCCCGCAAGCGCCGCAAGCAGCGGGCGAAGCTGGGGGGAACCGTCGTGGCCAGCCACTCCTTCCTGGTCGACGTGCACCTGCTCAGCCGCGACGGGTGAGCGCCCCCTCGCTCCCGGAGATCCTGCGCGTCGAGGTGCGGCCCCCGGGGCCGTTCCGACTGCCTTCGCGCGGCGGGATGGACGGCGTCCTGCGCCGCAGCGGGTCCGTGCTGGAGCGCCTGCTGCACGTCGACGGCGAGCCCGTCGTCGTGCGCGCCGCCCAGCCGGCGCGCGACCGGGTCGTCGTCGGGGCCTTCGGCCCCTCGTCGCGGGAGGCCGGGGAGGAGGCGGTGCGCCGCATGCGCTTCGCGCTCGGGGTCGATGACGACCTGGCGGAGTTCTGCGCCCGCTTCCGCCACGACCCGTTGATCGGCGCGTCGGTGCGCGCCCGGCCCTGGCTGCGGGTCCGGCGCCGGGCCGAGCCCTTCGAGGCGCTCGCCTGGGCGATCTGCGAGCAGCTCATCGAGTACGACCGCGCGGTGCTGATCGAGCGCCGGATCGTCCGGGCGCTCGGGGTTCGCTGCGCCGTGACGGGGCTGCGGGACGTGCCGGGGGCGCGGGCGGTGGCTGGAATCGCGCCCGCGCAGCTGCAGGCGTGGGACCTGTCGGCGGGCCGCGCGGTCGCGCTGGTCCGGGCGGCCCGCGAGGTCGCCGCCGGGCGCGTCGACCTGCGCGGCCCCGACCACGAGCGCTGCTGGCGGCGCCTGCGCGCGATCCCCGGCATCGGCGCGTGGACGACCGAGATCCTGGCGATCCAGGGCCAGGGCCGCTACGACCAGCTGCCGGCGGGCGACCTGGCCTACCGCAAGCTCGTCGGCCGCCTGCGCTGCGCCGGCAACCCGGCGGCCCGGGCCGACGAGGACGAGGTACGCGACTTCTTCGCTCCGTACGACGGGTGGGCCGGGCTGGCGGGTGCGCACGCGCTGGGGTCGGTGAAGGCCGCCGCCGGGGCGGCCTGACCTACTCGCCCTCCCCGACGCCCTCGCCCGGCAGGAACTCGTTGGTCAGCGCGCGGGTGCCCTTGGTCTTGATGAGGTCGTTGGTGGCCATCCAGCTCGCGTAGGTGCTCCATTGCCCGGGGTCCATGTAGCCGAAGGGCCGCCGCTCGTCGGCGGGGAAGAACACCGGCAGCGTCTGCTTGACCGAGGCGAGCTGCAACCCGCGATCGAGATCCCGGTTGGCCTTCAGCAGCGGCTCTGTGCCCGCCTCCGGGTTGGCGCGCACGGCGCGGGTGCCGGTCGCCAGGGCCTGCATGAAGCGTCGCACCGTCGGGCCGTGCGAGCGGACGTAGTCCTCGCGGGCCACGACCACGAGCTCGTCGTAGGTCGGCACGCCGACGTTCTCCACCCGGATGATCGACGGGCGCTTGTGGCGGCGCTGGAGCTCGACCCCCTCGTAGTTCCAGAAGGCGCCGAGCGTCGCGTCGACCTTGCGCGACAGCATCGCGAGCGTCAGGTTGAAGCCGACGTTGACCCGCTTCACGCGCGCCGGGTCGACGCCGGCCTTCTCCAGGATGGTCTTCAGGTAGGCGTCCTGGTAGGGGATGCCCGCGGTTCCGACCGTCTTGCCGTCGAGCTGGGACGGGCGGGTGATGGCCTTCTTGCCGATGGAGATGATCGACGTCAACGGCTTCTGCACGAGGGCGCCAACCGCGACGAGCTTGACGCCCTTGTCGCGGGCCAGTAGCAGCTCGGGCTCATAGGAGATCGCGAGGTCGGCCCGGCCCGCGGCCACGAGCTTCAGCGGCGCCGCCGGGTCTGACGGCGCGCGCGGGGTCACCTCCAGGCCCGCGCGCCGGAAGTCGCCGCGGTCCAGGGCGGCGTAGATCCCGGCGTGGTCGGCGTTGGGGAAGTAGTCCAGGACGAGGTCGAGGCGCTGGGTCTTGACCGGGCCGCCCGTGGACGCCGCCTTGTCGCCGCAGCCGGCGAGGGCGAGGGTCAGCGCGAGCGTCGCAAGCAGGGTCAGGGGGCGGTGTCTCAAGGGGGTCCTCTCGGGGGCGGTCAAGACGGCGGGCGGTGCGCCCACGGCGCCACGCGCCGTTCGGCGAGCGACAGCGCGGCGAACAGGGCGATGGAGAACAGCGACAGGACGACGACTGCGGCCCAGGCGCGCGCGGTCTGGAGTTGGGGGATGGCCTGGGTGATGAGGTGACCGACGCCCTCGCTCGAGCCGGCCTGCTCGGCGAGCACCGCCGCGATCGCGGCGACGGCGACAGCGAGCTTGGCCCCGGTGAAGAGGCCGGGCAGCGCGCTCGGCGCCTCGACGTGGCGCAGGACCTGCCAGCGCGATGCGCCGAGCGTGCGCAGGAGCTTGCGTTGCTCCGGCGCCACCCCCGCGAGCCCGTCGAGCACCGGCACGACGATCGGGAAGAAGCAGACCAGCGCGACGATGACGAGCTTGGGGAGCAGGGAGAAGCCGAACCAGACGACCAGCAGTGGCGCGACGATGGGGATCGGCACCGTCTGCGACGCCACGAGGAGCGGGTAGACCGCGCGGCGCAGCGTCGGCGAGAGGTGCACCGAGAGCGCGAGCGCCAGCGCGGCGCCGAGCGCCAGGAGCAGCCCGAGAGCGATCTCGCCCGCCGTCACGACGAAGGCGTCCCACAGCAGCGCGCGGTCGTCCACCAGTGCTGAGGCGACCTCGGTGGGGGCGGGCAGCAGGAAGGCGTCGACGCCGGAGAGCCGGGCGTAGAGCTGCCAGCCACCGAGGAGGACCAGCGCGAGCAGCGCGGCCCTCATCGCAGCGCCTCCAGCGCCCGCGCGCGCAGGGCCGCCACCGCTGGGTCGGTCGCGACCCGCGGCCGCGGGAGTCCGACCGTGATCTCGCTCACGACGCGGCCCGGCCGTGGCGACAGCACGACGACGCGGTCAGCCAGCAGGACCGCCTCCTCCACGTCGTGGGTCACGAGCAGGACCGTGCGCGGCTGGCGGGTCAGCGCCTCGGCCAACCACGCCTGCATGTCCGCTCGGGTGATCGCGTCCAGCGCGCCGAACGGCTCGTCGAGGCAGAGCACCGGCCGGCCCGAGAGCAGGGTGCGCAGGAAGGCGACCCGCTGGCGCATCCCGCCCGACAGCGCGTCCGGCCGCGCGTCCTGAAAGCCGCCGAGGCCGAGAGCGTCGAAGAGCGGGCGAGCGTGCTCACGCGCGCTGGCCCGCGACCGGCCGGCCAGACGCGGCGCCAGCGCCGCGTTGTCCAGCGCACCGAGCCACGGCAACAGCAGGTCACGCTGGGGCATGAGGACCGCCGGCTCGGCCTCCACGGTCCCCGCGTCGGGCGCCGTGAGTCCGCAGACGAGCTCCAGCAGCGTCGACTTGCCGCAGCCCGAGGGTCCGACGACCGCGACGATCTCCCCCGCGGCGACGTTGAGCGACACGTCGGCGAGCGCGGCAACCGACCCGAAGGCCTTTGCCACGCGCGCGACGCGCAGGGCGGGGGCCGGGGTCGCTTCGTCCTGGGTGCCCGTGCGCCCCATGTGCTGCACGGAGGTCTCCGTCTGCGTCGCCATCGCTCCCTCCGCGGGCATTACCCCACAGGTTCAAAGGGTCTGCGCCGCACTGCGGGCGCCATCTCAGCCGGCCTGCGCCAGCCCCCCTGGTTGTTCTGTCCCGGTGAGCCTACCGCCACGGGCCGGCGATGACGCGGTAGGCCGCGGCCACCCCGGGCCCGTGCACGAGATGGAACCCCCACTCCGAGGCGAGGTCCTTGATGGGGTACTTCCACGGCAGCTCGTAGATGCCCATGGGCACCAGCTGCACGTAGGCCATGGCCCAGACGCCGGTGCCGAACAGCAGGCCGTCGCGCAGCGGGCGCGTCCGGCGGCCGCCCTGGGCCAGCCCGTAGACCGCGCCCCATCCGGTGCCATATCCCCAGTGCATGACGTTGGTCAGCAGCGGGATCCGTTCGGGCGGCACCTCGCCGTGGAAGACGCCCTCGATGACGCGCCGGCCGACCTGCGCAGGCGCGGAGGCGCCCTCCCACGGATCCTGGGGCTCGGAGGATGCACCCTGGTCCTCCTGAGGCGCCGGCGGTTGGAGCTTGGCGTAGAGCATCTGGGCTGCGGTCATGCAGGCCGTGCCGACGACGCCGGCGACCAGGCCGCGCGCGACGGCGTTCAACGGGGTGGGCGGGGTGGACACAAGGCTCAGTCGGGGCGGCTGCCGTGAGCGTTACAGGGGGTTCACGCCAGCGACCCCCCGGGGTCGCCTGGCCGTTGCGGTCCGCGCCTGCGTCCTCAGCAGATCCGGGGCAGCGGGTCGCCCGCGAGCATGTCGACCACGCGGCTGCCGCCGAACGACGTGTCCAGGCGCACCATCGCGGGCGGCTCGGCGACGACCTCGCCGATGATGGCCGCGTCGCCGCCGTGCGGGTGGGCGCGGATCGCGGCGAGCGCGGCGGCGGCGGCCTCGGGCGCGACGATGGCCACGAGCTTGCCCTCGTTGGCGACGTAGAGCGGGTCGATGCCGAGGATCTCGCATGCCCCGTTGACCTCCGGTCGCACGGGCAGGGCCGACTCGTCCAAGACGACGCCGACCTCCGCCGTGGCCGCCAGCTCGTTGAGCACGGTCGCGACGCCGCCGCGCGTGGGGTCGCGCAGGCAGCGCACGCCGTCGCACGCGCCCAGCAGCACGTCGACCATGCCGTTGAGCGGCGCCGTGTCTGAGTGCAGGTCGACCTCGAGCTCGAGGTCGCCGCGCGCGATCAGGATCGCCATGCCGTGGTCGCCGATCGTCCCCGAGACGATCACGCGGTCGCCGACCCGGATCTGCGAGGCCGACAGCTCGCGGTCGTGCTCGACGACGCCCACGCCGCTGGTGGCGATGTACATCCCGTCCGCGCTGCCGCGCTCGACGACCTTCGTGTCGCCGGTCGCCACCGGCACGCCGGCCTCGCTCGCGGCGCGCGCCATCGAGTCGACCACGCGACGCAGGTCGTCGATCGGCAGCCCCTCCTCGAGGATGAACGCGACCGAGAGCGCCAGGGGCCGCGCGCCCGCCATGGCGAGGTCGTTGACGGTGCCGTTGACCGCCAACTCGCCGATGTCGCCGCCCGGGAAGAACAGCGGGCGCACGACCGAGCCGTCGGTCGAGAACGCGAGGCGTCGCCCGTCGGTCGGCGCGAGCACGGCGGCGTCGGCCAGTGGCGCGAGCAGCGCGTTGCGCAGCGCCGGCTCGAAGACGGTTTCGACGAGTGCGTGCGACGACTTTCCCCCCGCGCCGTGGGAGAGCGTGATGTGGGTGTCGAGGAGCTTGACGTGCCCGCGGCGCCGGCGCTTCTCGATCGCCGCCAGCACCTCCTCCTCGGTGCGGCTCACGGCACCGCCGGCTCGCGGTCGCGCCGCCGCCCGAGGCGGCCGTAGTTGTAGTAGGCCGCGCATGCGCCTTCGCTGGAGACCATGCAGGTGCCGATAGGACGGTCGGGCGTGCAGGCGGTGCCGAAGACCTTGCACTCCCACGGCTTGATGACGCCCTTGAGCACCTCGCCGCACTGGCACGCCTTGGGGTCGGCGACGCGCACTGCGGGCAGCGCGTAGCGGATCTCGGCGTCGTATAGCGCGAACTCCTCGCGCAGCTTCAGGGCGCTCTGGGAGATGAACCCCAGGCCACGCCACTCGAAGGTCGTCCGCAGCTCCATCGTCTGCCCAATCGCCTTGAGCGCCAGTGGGTTGCCCTCCTCGCGGACCACGCGGGTGTACTGGTTCTCGACCTCCTGCCGGCCCTCGGCGAGCTGCCGCATGATCATGTAGACGCCCTGCAACACGTCGAGCGGCTCGAAGCCCGAGACCGCGATCGGCAGCCCGTAGTCGCGTGCGATGAACTCGTACGGCCGCGTCCCGATGACCGTCGAGACGTGCCCGGGGCCGATGAACCCCTGCAGCCGCAGGTCCGGCGAGTCGAGGATCGCCCGGATCGCCGGGATGATCGTCACATGGTTGGCGAACACCGAGAAGTTCGTGATCCCCTCGGCCCTGGCGCGCAGCAGCGTGAGCGCGGTCGACGGCGTCGTCGTCTCGAAGCCGATGGCGAAGAAGACGACCTCGCGGTCGGGGTTCTCGCGCGCGATCCGCAGCGCGTCCAGCGGCGAGTACACCATCCGCACGTCGGCGCCGCGGGCCTTGGCGTCCAGCAGCGACCCCTCGCTGGAGGGCACGCGCATCATGTCGCCGAAGGTGGTGAAGATCACCTCGGGGTTGCGGGCGATGGCCAAGGCGTCGTCCTGGCGGCCCATCGGGATGACGCAGACGGGGCAGCCGGGGCCGTGGACGAGCTCGATCTCGGGCGGCAGCAGGTCCTCGACGCCGTGCTTGTAGATCGCATGGGTGTGGCCGCCGCAGACCTCCATGAACTTGTAGTGGCGGCCGGGCTCGACCAGCGCCGCGATGCGGTCACCGAGGTGCTTGGCGACCTCGCCGTTGCGGAACTCGTCGACGAACCTCATGTGCGGCCTCCCACGGCGTCGAGGAGCAGGTGGCAGGCCGTGCCCTGGGCCTCCTGCAGGCGCGGTATGTAGTCACCCGGCACCACGATCGCGTGGTCGAGGCCGGGGAGCTGCGCCGTCCGACCCCCGTCGTAGCCCAGGATCGCCACGGTCAGCATCCCGCGGCGAGATGCCTCGGCCAGCCCCGTGACGACGCTGGACGACGAGCCGCTGGTCGAGATCGCCACGGCCACGTCGCCGCTGCCGCCCAGCGCGATGAGCTGCCGAGCGAAGACGTTCTCGAAGCCGACGTCGTTGGCCACCGCGGTGACGGTCGCCGGGTCGTCGGTCAGCGCGATCGCCGGCCAGCCGAGCGCGCGGGCGTCGTGGGCGACGTCCTGGGCGTCGGTGGCCGAGCCCCCGTTGCCGAAGCTCAGCAGGCGCCCGCCGGCGACCAGGCGGGAGCGCACGTCGTCTGCGCAGGCGGCCAGCGCGTCGCTGTCGAGCGTCTCCCGGAGCGCGATCGTCTGCGCCCCCTTGGCGATCGTCGACGAGCGCACGTCGGCGAGCACGGCGTCCAGGCCGGTCTCCGTCCCCGCGAGGAAGGGGTAGAGGAACGCGGTCGGGTCCTCGGGCTCGACGCGCTCGAGCGCCACGCCGGCGTGGCAGAGGACCACGTCGCCGACGGCGAGGTCGTCGCCCAACAGGTCGACGGCAACCTCCTCGCGGGCGCCGTCGCGCTCGACCGTCGCGGCCGCCCCGGCGAGTGCCATGACGCGGGCCTCGACCGCGACGTCGCCGCAGGTCAGGCACTGCTCCTCGAGCAGTCCGGGGTGCTCGAAGAAGACGTGGACGAGCTCCCAGAGCACGTGGTAGGCGGTCTCGTGGACCTCCTGGACCACGGCCCGGTCGTGGATGGGCACCGTGAAGACGAAGTCCGCGGCCGGAGCCGGGGCGTCGGGCGCGGGAGGACCCGTGAGGGCGATCGTGAGCAGGCCGCGCCGGCGCGCGTCGGCCAGCAGCGCCGCATCCTGCACGTCGAGCGCGCCGTGGGTCAGCAGCAGCAGCACGTCGTCGCCGCGGGCCATGGCGCCCAGCGCCTCCCGCTCGGGCAGCGCGACCGCGGGCAGCGCGCGCTTGCCGACGATGACCGGGTGCAGGAACTCGACCGCGACGTGGGCGGCGTCGGACGCGGCGCTCCCCTCTCCGCGCGCGATCAGCGTGCCGCCGCGGGACAGCGCGCGCGCCAGCGCGTGGCACGCCTCGGCCAGGCGCTCCTGCTCGACGTCGAGGAACGCCTCGAGGATCTGCGCACGCTGGGCGATCGCGGCCTTCACTCGATCGCACTCCCGCGGAGCTCGTCGAGCTCCTCCTCCCACAGGGACCCGAGCGACTCGAGGAACTCGCGGGTGGACTGCGCCTCTGCCTCGTCGACCTTCGACATCGCGAAGCCGACGTGGATGAGCACCCAGTCGCCGAGGTCGACGCCGCCGTCCTCCCCCATCAGCAGGGCGACGTTGACGTTGCGGCGCACGCCGGCGACATCCGCCTTGGCGATGTGGTGCTCGGTGTCGACCCATTCGACGAGCTGTCCGGGGATGCCGAGGCACATGTCAGCGACCTATTCTGGCGGCTGCGACGGCCGCCTGTCCATAGGAGAGCCCGCCGTCGTTGGGCGGGACGAGGCGATGGGTCAGCACGCGGAAGCCCTCCTGGGCCAGTCGTTGTCGCAGCGATTGAGCAAGACGGACATTCTGCAGGCAACCGCCGGTGAGCACGACGGTTCGCCGCGCGCCGGGCTCCGCAGCGGCGCACGCCGTCGCGAACGCCGCGGCCAACCCCTCGTGCACGGCCGCGGCGATCTGCTCGCGCGGGCGACCTGCGTGGAGGTCGTCATGGGCCGCCGCGATGAGATCGGCGCCGGCCAGCACCCCGCCGGTCTGCCCGCAGGCGTACGCGTCGGCGAGGGTCTCTCCGGCCAGCGCCTCGAGCTCGATCGCCGCCTGCCCCTCGTAGGACACCGTCTCGCGCACGCCGAGCAGCGCGCTGACGGCGTCCAGCAGCCGCCCCGCGCCGCTGGACAGCGGCGCGTTGACCGCCAGGCTCTGGCGCACGAGCGGCCAGCGCGCGAAGGGCACCGGCCGGCCTGCGCGCTCGAGGTTGGCGGCGGCCACGCGCCAGGGCTCGCGCACCGCCTGCTCGCCGCCCGGGAGCGGCAGCGGCTCGAGGTGGGCGACGCGCTCGAAGCCGGTCAGGTCGCAGCGCAGCAGCTCCCCGCCCCAGAGGGTTCCGTCGGTGCCGTAGCCCGTGCCGTCCAGGACGACCGCGAGCGCGGGGCCGGTCTCCCCGTGCTCGGCCAGGCACGCCGCCGCGTGGGCGTGGTGGTGCTGCACGCCGACGAGTTCGGCGTCCTGTTCCTGCGCCCAGAGCGTCGAGGCGTAGTCGGGATGGAGGTCGTGCGCGACGATCTGCGGAGGCGCGTCGAGCATCGCGAGGTAGAGCTCGAGGTCGGCTCGGAACGCCTGCCGTGCCGCGGCGCCGTCGAGGTCGCCGAGGTGAGGTGAGAGCCACGCGCGGGGGCCCTGCGCGACGCAGAACGTGCTCTTGAGCTGGCCGCCGGCGGCCACGACGGTCCCCGGCGCTGGCACGGGCAGCCGCAGGGGAGCGGGGGCCAGCCCGCGCGACCGGCGCACGGGAAACGCGCCGCGGACGACCGAGTCCTCGCAGCGCCGGTGAATCGGGCGGTCGTGGCCGAGGAACGCGTCGGCGATCGCACCGAGCCGCTCGGCCGCCTCATCGTCGGTCACCGCAATCGGCTCGTCGGAGCGATTGCCGCTGGTCATGACGAGCGGCCGCGCGAAGTCGTGCACGAGCAGGTGGTGCAACGGCGTGTAGGGCAGCACGACCCCGAGCCACGGCGAACCGGGGGCGACCGCATCGGCGACGGCGGCCGCTTCGGCGCCACGGGGCACGTCGCCGGCAGCCGGCCGCCGCCGCGCGAGGACAATCGGCCGCGCGGGGCTCTGCAGCAGCGCGCGCTCCGCTTCGTCGAGCGTGACGAGCTCCTCGGGGCGGTCGGTCATCACCGCAAAGGGCTTGGCGTCGCGGGCCTTGCGGGTGCGCAGGCGCGCGACCGCCGTCTCGTCCCGCGCGTCGCAGGCCAGGTGCCAGCCGCCGAGCCCCTTGACCGCGAGGATTCCGCCCGTTCGCAGCACGCGGAGTGCCTCGTCGAGCCCGAGCGACAGCCGCGGGCCGCACGCAGGGCACGCGGTGGCCTCGGCGTGGAAGCGGCGGTCGCCGGGGGCCTCGTACTCGGCGCGGCACTCGGCGCACAGCGGGAAGCCGGCAAGCGTCGTTCGCTCCCGGTCGTAGGGCAGGTCGCGGACCACGGTGAAGCGCGGGCCGCACGCGGTGCAGGCGAGGAAGGGGTAGCGGAAGCGGCGGTCGGCCGGGTCGAAGAGCTCGCGCAGGCAGTCCTCGCAGGTCGCGAGGTCCGGTCCCACCGCGGCGACGGTCGTGCCGGGCGTGCTGGGGACGATCTCGAAGCCGCCCTCGCCGGTGGCGGCGACGATCGTCTGCGTCACGCGCTCAACCCGCGCGGCCGCCGGCGCCTGGTCACCCAGCGCCGCCGCGAAGCAGGCCACCGCGACGCTCCCGCCTTCCACCTCGATGACGACGATCGCGCCCGCGTTGCGCACGTGCCCCGCAAGTGCGTGCCGCGCCGCCAGCCCATGCACGAAGGGCCGGAAGCCGACCCCCTGCACGATGCCGGCGACCTCGATGCGGCGCCGCTCCAAGCGCGCGGGAGAAGCAACGGCCATCTCGATCAAGTCGTCGGCTTGGGCAGGTCGGACGCGGTCTCCATCGTGCCGGCGTCGTCCCCGGACCCGGGGGAGGTGGTGCTCGTCGTGTCCTCTGCCTCGGCGCCGACGACGTCCTGCAGCGCTGCGGCCACCCCTTCGAGCGCTCCATTGATGTCGCCCAGCAGCGGGGCGATCGGCGCAGTCTGCTTCTCGATGGCGCGCACGCCGAAGGTCACGCTGCCCAGCGTCGAGGAGACGCTGCGCAGGCGCCGCGCGATCGCGATCAGGTACCCGGCGAGCACGCCGACGAGCAGCACGACCTCGCCGAGGGTCGCGGTGATGAGCGTCTTGCGCTGGTTCATGACGGCTTGGGTTCTCCCGTGGGGTCGCGGTGGTGCTCGAGCTCTTCCAGCAGGGCGACGCCACCGGCGCGCGTGCCGTTGAGCAGGTGCGCGGTCTGGGTGTTCTGCGCCAGTCGCTTGCCCGCCGTCCACACGTCCTCGACGGCCTTGTCGACGTCGATCGCCGCGCGGCGCAGCGCCTCCAGCAGCGCCCACACGACCAGCGCGACGACGAAGCCGGCGACCAGCGACAGCCGCCAGCGCTTGGCGTCGGCCGGGTCGAGCACGGGGCGCTCGCGGAGCGCCATCACGCGGCCCCGAGCTTCTGGAGGTAGGCCACGGCGAGGTCCGGGACGGCCGTGGCCAGCGCGTGGGTCTGCTCGAGCTGCTCGAGCCCCTTCAGGTTCTCCGAGATCGCCAACCCGGCGTCGAGGATGTCCTGCGCATAGCGGTCGATCTCGCCCGCGGGGCCGATCACGCGGTCGAACAGGGCGACGACGAGCCCGAGCACCGGTATGCCGGCGGCCAGCCCGATCCACGCGGCCCGCTTCCCGCTCACGCGTCCTGCAGCCCTTCGCGGACCGCTCGCAGGTCGGTGGTGATGGAGGCAACCGCGGCGTTGGTCTCGGTCAGGCCGAAGAGGGCATCGGACTGGACGCGGGCGCCGTCGAGCGCCCGCGTGATGTCCTGCGCTTGGCCGACGATCCGGCGGCACAGCGCGACGATGGTCACCAGCAGCGACGCGGCGATGGCGACGACCGCCGCACCGAGGCTCCAACCCGCGACCCAGCGGCTCATGCGCGCGCCATCAGGCGCCTACGCGCCCGTGGGACTGGGTAGATCGCTGCTCGAGCTGACCCCCGCGCCGGACGCAGGATCAGACGGCGATCCGGTCTCGGGCTCCCCGGCGACCTCCTCGAGCGCGCCGGCCACCTGCTCGAGCGCGCCGTTGACGGCGCCGAGCGACGGACCGATCGGCGCGGTCTGCGACTCGATCGCGCGCACGCCGAAGGTCACCAGCCCGAGGGTCGACGACACGTTGCGCAGCGTCTTGGCGATCGCGATCAGGTAGCCCGCGAGCACGACGACGAGCAGCAGCACCTCGATCAGGGTGATGACGATCAGGACGGTGTTCACGATGCGGCCCTCCCCGCTTGACGATGGTGCTCCAGCTCCTGCACGAGCGCGGTGCCGCCGGCAACCGTCCCGGCGAGCAGGTGCGACGTCTGCGTGTTCTGCGCGACCCCCTGGCCGCTTCGCCACAGGTCCGACACCCCGGCGTCGACCTCCTTGACGGTGCGGTGCAGCTGGTGCAGCAGCGCCCAGACGATCAGCGCCACGACGAGCCCGACGGCCAGCGTGATCCACCACGCGGTCTGGTTGGACGACATCGCGAGCAGCATCACGACACGAGCCCGAGCCTGCGCAGGTAGCCGACGGCGAGCCCGGGGACGGCTCCGCCGAGCGCGCGGGTCGTCGCCAGCTGGTCGACCCCGTCGAGGTTGGTGGCGATCCCCACCCCGGCCGTGAGGATGTCGCCGGCGTAGGCGCCGATCTCGCGCGCCGGCGTGAGGACGCGGTGCAGCAGCGCGATGACGACAAGCAGGACGACGAGCCCGACCGCGAGCCCGATCAGCGCGAGGATCGCGACGCCGGTGGAAACCGCGAGCAGCGTCATCGCGCCAGCATCTCCCGGGCGGCGGCGAGCCCGCGGGTCACGCGCCCGACGGTCTGGTTGGTCTGCCGCACGTCCCACAGCGCGTCGGTGTTGATCCGGGCGCCGTCGAGGGCGCGCTCGATGTCGACCGCCTGCCGGGTGATGTGGCGGCCCTGGCCGATGAGCGTCAGCAGCAGCGCGACGACCAGACCGACGACGACCAGACCGACCGGCCAGCCGATGTACCAGCCGACGGAGAGCGCGATCGGCGTCACGCGGCCGCTGGGTCCGAGTCGTCGCGGATCACCGAGCGGGCGTAGTTGGCGAGCGTCGTCGAGGCCGCAAGATCCACGCCGTGCACGGTGCGCGCGTGCTCGACGGCCTTCGCGAGGACCTCCTCCTCGGTCTCGCCGGTCACCTCCGCCTTGCAGACGACTCCGGCGTCCTGACATCTGAAGGTCTTGGTCACCCTGCACGCTCCTCGAGGTTGACGGCACTGCTCCCGCCCGGTAGATGTACCACACACAGAGCACCCCGGTCCAGGGGCAGGGACGGGGGACGTGGTCGAGCTGGGGGAGAGACGATGGCGACGAAGGTTCCCGAGAAGACGCCGGCCGAGCGGTTGCTCGACGTCCTCGGTCCGATCGACCGCTTCAACGAGGGCTACGGCGACTTCGGCTCGCCTGCGCGCATCACATTGGAGGACTACCTCGAGCCGTACGCGTTCGCCACCGAAGCGTCCCGCCTGGGACCCATCGAGAAGGTGCACCTGTTCTGGTACGCCGGGATGAGCTGCGACGGGTGCAGCGTCGCGGTCACGGGCGCGCAGGCGCCCGCGCTCGAGGGCCTGATGATGGGCGCGCATCCGGGGCTGCCGCGCGTCGTCCTGCACCACCCCGTGATCAACCTGGAGTCGGGTCCGGCGTACGAGCGGTCGGCTGAGCTGGCCATCACCGGCGAGCTCGACGCCCCGTACGTGGTCGTCCTCGAGGGCTCGATCGCCGACGAGACGATCGCCTACGCCCAGGGGGGCTACTGGTCCGGCCAGGGCGAGGAGCCGTGGGGTCCCGACGGCGCCGAGCGCACCGTCACGGCGGAGGAGTGGATCGCGCGCCTGGCCCCCAACGCCGCCGCGGTCATCGCGATCGGCACGTGCGCGACGTGGGGCGGGATCCCGTCGGCGGCCGGCAACCCGACCGGTGCGATGAGCCTCATGGACTTCCTCGGGCAGGACTACCGCAGCACGTTCGGCGTCCCGGTGGTCAACGTCCCCGGCTGCCCGCCGATCGGCGACAACTTCACCGAGGCGGTCGCGGCCATCGTCTACTTCCTCCAGGGCTTCGGGCCGCTGCCGGAGTTCGACGAGCTCGGGCGCCCGGCCTGGCAGTTCGGCGAGACGGTGCACCGTCACTGCACGCGCGGCGCCTACTACGAGGAGGGCAACTTCGCCAAGGAGTTCGGCGACAAGGAGTGTCTCGTGGAGATCGGCTGCTGGGGCCCGGTGGTCAACTGCAACATCACCTCTCGCGGAGCGATCAACCACGTTGGCGGCTGCATGAACTCGGGCGGCGCCTGCATCGGCTGCACGATGCCGGGCTTCCCCGACAAGTTCACGCCGTTCTACAAGGCGCCCCCGGGCTCCCTGGTGTCCTCGACGGTGTCGCGAATGGTCGGCAACCTCATCCGCCCGCTGCGCGAGCACTCCCACGATCACCTCGACCGCGAGGTCCGCTGGGACCTCGAGGGTCACGTTCCCAGCGGCTGGGCACGCGAGCGCGCCGAGCCGAACGCCGCGCAGGTCCTCAGCCACAAGTTCTACGACCGCCTGCGCAGGCGCGGGGACGGCGCGAAGCGCAGCGGCGAGACGTGGGGCAAGCGCGACGAGATCACCCTTGCGCAGGACCCGGCGGTGGAGCGCGTGCTCCCCGGCGGCGAGGACGAGCAGGTTCCCGCTAAGGAAGGTCGTTAGCCGTGTGCTTCAAGAACCTGCCGATCGAGTTCGACGAGGGGGGTGTCGCCACGCTGCGCGGCGGCATACCCGACCCGTACTCGGTGAAGATCTCCAAGCCGGACGTCGGCATGACCAACGACGAGCAACGCGAGCAGATCGAGCGCCTCGTCGCCTCCAACGGGCACATCCGCGAGAGCAACATGGATCCGGTCACCCGCGTGGCCGGGGCGATCGCCATTAACATCGCGGCGAACCTGGAGGACGGCACCTACCTCGACGCCCGCTCCCAGGCGACCCTCTTCCGCGGCTACGAGGTCATCCTCATGGGCCGCGACCCGCGCGACGCGATCTTCATCTCCTCGCGCGCCTGCGGCGTGTGCGGCGGCGTGCACTCGCACTGCTCCGCCTACGCGATCGAGATGGCGATGGGCCTCGAGGTGCCGCCGATGGGCACCGTCGTGCGCAACCTCGGCGAGACCGCCGAGATGGGCTACGACAACCCGCTGCACCTCTACCTCCTCGCCGGTCCCGACTACTCCGAGATCGTCGTCAAGGCGACCAACCCGGAGATCTGGGAGAAGGCGAAGACGTGGTCGTGCCCAGGCGTCGACCACCACGGCTTCAAGACGATGGCCGACCTGATGTCGGCGCTGAACCCGCTGACGGGCGCGCTGTACCGGGAGGGCCTGGACTTCACCCGCCTGGCGCGCGAGATGTTCGTCCTGCTGCACGGCAAGTTCCCCCACCCCCAGGCGATCGTGCCCGGCGGCGTGTCCTCGACGATCTCGATGCGGGTGCTCAACGAGTACCAGGCCAAGCTCGGGCGGATCTTCGACTACGCCCAGCGCCTGGTCGCGGTGTGGGACGACATCCCCGAGTTCTTCTACGAGTGCGACGAGCGCTACAAGCAGTGCGGCGCGCGGCCCGCGAGCATGATCGACCTCGGCTTCTGGGACGACCCCTACGCCTACGACTCGACCTACAAGAACGCCAACGAGTGGGGCTCCAAGCGCTGGTCGACGCCCGGCGCGGTCATCGACGGCGAGCTCGTCACGACGCGGCTGACCGACCTCAACATCGGCGTGGAGGAGTTCGTCGAGCACTCCTACTACGAGCAGTGGGCGGGAGACCGCTACACGACCGACGAGCTCGGCAACCCGCTGTCGCCCTACCACGCCTGGAACAAGCAGACGCTGCCCAAGCCGTCGGGCAAGAGCTGGAAGGAGAAGTACACGTGGGCGTGCGCCCCGCGCTGGGACCGCAAGGTCGTCGAAGCCGGCGCCTACGCGCGCCTGTTCAACACGGCGATGGCCCAGCAGATGCCCGAGAACGACTTCATCGAGGCGACAGGGCACAGCCTGAAGATGCGCGTTCCGAAGGGCTTCACCAAGGCTGCCGAGGTCGAGTGGAAGATCCCCGAGACCTGGAACGCGTTCGAGCGCAACCGCGGCCGTGCCTACCACTACCTGTTCTCCCAGCTCGTGGCGATGGCCAACCTGCTGGAGGCCTACAAGCTCATGCGCTCCGGCGAGACCAAGGTGGCGGCGCTCAACCACAAGGAGCTCGAGAAGGCGATCCCGAAGGACGAGCGCCGGGGCGTCGGCTTCTGGGGGGCGGGGCGCGGCTTTCTCAGCCATCACCTGGTGATGGACAACGGCAAGCTGACCAACTACCAGATCAACACGCCTTCGACGATCAACGCGTCGCCGCGCGACCCGTGGGGCAACGCCGGTCCCTACGAGGAGGCGGTGCAGAACACGCCGATCCTGGAGCGGTTCTCCGACCCGTCGAAGTTCACGTCGATCGACATGCTGCGCGCCGTGCGCTCCTTCGACCCGTGCATGCCGTGCACGACGCACACGGCGACAGGCAAGGGGACGGTTGTCGGCCAGGTCAACACCTGCGCCTGCGGCGCCGACTGAGCGCTCGTCCGGCGTGATCCTCGTTGCCGGGGTCGCCGAGCTGTTCCAGGGCGACCTCGACCTGGGTCGCCGCGCGGTCATGCGCCTGGCGGCCGAGGGGCTCGGCGACGACGTGGTCGTCGAGGAGCTCTCCTACGGCGGCGTGGCGGTCGCGCAGCGCCTGCAGGACATGCGCCCCGAGGCACTCGTGCTGGTGGCGTGCCACCCACGTGCGGGGCGGGCCCCGGGCTCGGTGCAGCGGCGGGAGATCGGGCCGCCCGAGCTGACGCCCGCCGAGCTCCAGCTCGCCGTCGGCGACGCGGTGACCGGCTACGTGACGATCAACCTGCTGATCGAGGTTGCGCAGGCCTTTGAGACGCTGCCCGCCCGGACGGTGTGCTTCGAGGTGCAGCCGGCGAGCGTCGAGCCCTCGGACCAGATGACGGCGGAGGCGGAGGCGGGCCTCGAGGAGGCGCTGGGGCTCGTCCGGGCGGAGGTCGCCGCCCTTCGAGGGGCGGCCGCCTAGGTCCAGGTCTCGGGCAGCGGCGTGTCAGGCGTCTCGAGCCGCGCCAGGTGCTGCGGGCGCACGGCAACCCGGCTTCCGTCGGCGCGCTCGATCACCAGCGCGCCGTCCTCCAGGACGCTGACGGCGGTACCCGCGATCTGAACCCCGTCGGGCCACACCGGGATGATGTGGGCCACGACCTCCTGCCCGACCGTCGTGCAGTGCTCGCGAAAGCGGGCCAGCGTCTCGGGTTCGGGCTGCTGGAAGGTCTCGATGGCCTCGGCCAGCTGCGCGATCAGCGGTCCGCGCGGCGTCTGAACGTCGTAGAGCTGCACGTTGACGATGACCCACGCCACGCCCTGGGGGCCGAGACCCGCGTGGCCGGCGACGTCGGCCACGAGCCGGCCGTCCGAGAGGACGCGGTCGGGCCACTCGATCGTGGCCTCGCCATCCTCGACGACCTCGAGCACCGCGAGCGCCGCGGCCACGTAGACCCAGCCCTCGTCGTCGGGGATGAGCGCCGGCCGCAGGACGAGCGAGAAGCCGAGGTCGCGGCCCGGGCGGCCCGTCCACGGCAGCCCTCCCCGCCCGCGGGCCGACGCCTGGTAGTCGGCCACGACCACGGCGCCCGCCGGCGCGTCCGCCCTCGCCCACGCGACCGCATCGGCCTCGGTGGAGAGCACGGCGGGGTACGTCCGCACGGCGCGCCGGGGCAACGCGGCGGCCAGCGCGCCGGCCGACAGGTCGTCGCTCATCGCCACGGCGACGGATCGCCGGCATCCTGCGCGGCGGTCGCGAAGACGTCCTGCAGACGCATCATCTGCGGCACGTGGAAGCGGGCCATCGCACGGGTGACGGCGACGCGGAACGTCTCGCGTGCCTCGTCGTCCCACTCCGGGGCCAGCGACGCCGCCACCGCACCGCGCGCCACGCGCTCGAGCACGTCGGGAGGCAGCTCGAGAAGGCCCCCGAGCCACAGCTCGGCGACGGCGACGGGCTCGAGCTCGTCCGACCCGGTGTGGGCCTCGACCCATGGCCGCATGTCCTCCACGAGGTCGGCCTCGGGGACCTCGGCGGCGCGCAGGAGCTCCTCGCGGACGATCCGCGCACGCTCCTGGTCGGAGGGCTCGGTCTCCAGCACCTTCCGCAGGTCGTCGCCGGCGCGGCCGAGGCGCTCGAGCACGCTCGCCGCCTGCGCGCGCACCGGCGCGGGGCTGGCCTTGATGGCCAGGGCCTGCCGCGCCGCGAGGCGCGCCCGGGGCGCCTCCCCAATCTGCTCGCACGCGAGCGCGAGGTTCGCCTTGGCCATGGCGAACGCGTCGGGACGCGCGGCGCGCGGGCTCGCGCCGGCAGCCATCGCGAACGCCTCTGCGGCAACCGCGTGACGGCCGGCGGACAGGCGCGTCAGGCCGAGCGCGTTGCCAGCGGCCGCGCGCGCCGCCTCATCGCCCGCGCGGTCGGCGAGCTCGACCGCCTGCACCAGCACCGGCTCGGCTGCGTCGAGGTCGCCGAGCTCGAGCAGCGTCAGGCCGTGCTCGCGCGCCGCCGCCGCGGCCTGGGCGGGGACCTGCGCCGGGTCGAGCAGCGCGACGGACCGCGCCAGCTCCGCGGCACCCTCCGGCGCGCGCCCGTCCTCGCGCAGGGCCACCCCGAGGTTGCAGCGGGCGGCGCCCTCCTCCAGCGGCAGCCCGGCCGTGACGAAGCCGGCGGCCGCATGGGTGAACGCGCGCACCGCGACGCCCGGCCGGCCCGCGGTGCGCAACGTTGCGCCGAGCCCGTTGAGCGCCTTGGCCTGCTCCGGGTGGGCGCCGCGCACGCCGAACAGCGCGGCCGCCTCCGCGAAGGCCGCCTCGGCCCCGGCGAGCTCGCCGTCGCCGAGGAGCACGGCGCCCAGGTGGAACTGCGCGGTCGCGTGCTGAAGGGGGTGCCGGTCAGCGGGATGGCGTTGCAGCTGGTCGCGCAGCTCGGCGACCACGTCGGCGCTCATCGGCGAATCATCTGGTGGTCCGTCTCGTGACGGGCCACTAGTCCGGGGCCGGGCCGCCGGACGGCCGCGGCGTGTAGGACTCGATGGTCAGCAGCGGCGGTGGCTGCTCTATCTGCAGCAGCGTCGGGCCCGGCGGCGGGTGCGGCAGGGCATCATCCTCCTCGACCTCCATCTGCGCGAACCCGGGGAAGTGCTCGCGTAGCGCCTCCTCGACGCCGCGCCGCAGCGTGATCGTGGAGGCAGAGCACCCGGAGCAGGCGCCGGACAACTTGACCCGGACGACGCCCGCCCGCGCGGCGAGCACCGCGACGTCCCCGCCGTGGGAGTGCAGGTAGGGCCGTACGCCGTCCAGCGCCGTCTCCGCCGCCGCGCGCTCGTCCACGCCGACGGCGTAGGCCTCCAGCAGCCAGGCGACCGCGGGTTCCGAGGCGCGGGCGCGCTCGACGACCGCCGGCCCCACCGACGCGGCGAGGCGACCGAGCGCCAGCCGGTGCAGCGCGTCGATGCCGTCGAGCAACGACAGCACGCGCCCGCGCACGGGGTCCTCGAGCGCGTCGATCTCCCCGAGGAGACCCTCCAGCTCGTCCAGTAGTTCATCGAGTGCTGACATGGCCCGGTAGCTTCCCCCGCCCGTGCACGATACGCCTCGCATCATCATCGCCTGCGTGGGCAACGTCCTGCGCGCCGACGACGGCTTCGGCTACGCGGTCGCGGAGCGGCTCACGCAGCTGCCCGCCGGGGTCGAGGTGCTGGAGACCGGCATCGGTGGTATCGCGCTGCTCCAGGAGCTCATGCTCGGCTGCGACGGGCTGATCCTCGTCGACGCCGTTGCACGCGAAGCAGCGCCCGGCACCGTCTTGGAGATCGAGCCGGAGATCGGGGAGCCGTCCGGGGTCCCGGACATGCACCTGGCCAACCCCGACCAGGTGCTCGCCATGGCCCGCGCGATGGACTGCCTGCCGGCGCTCGTGCTGCTCGTAGGGTGCCAGCCGCTGGACCCCGACGGCCTGGGTCAGGGGCTGTCGCCGCCGGTGGCCCGGGCGGTGCCGGTGGCCGTGGAGCGCATCGATGCGATCGTCGCGCGCTGGACGGCCGACCTTGCTGTCGCGGACACCCCTCGGGGCCGGTAGGCTCACGCCATGAAGCTCGCGATCGCCGGGAAGGGTGGCTCGGGGAAGACGTCGATCTCCGGGACGATGGCGCGGCTGCTCGCCCGCCAGGGGCGCACCGTCCTGGCCATCGACGGGGACTCCAACCCCAACCTCGCCCTCACGCTGGGCATCCCCGCGGAGCAGCTCAACGAGATGCCGACGCTGCCGCGCGACCTGCTGCGCCGCGCCGAGGGCGGCGCGGTGCTCACCCAGTCGCTCGACGAGGTGCGCGCTGCGCACTCGGTGACCGGGCCCGACGGGGTGCAGTTGCTGGTCATGGCCATGCCCCAGCACGCCGACACGGGCTGCCTGTGCCAGATGCACGCGACGGTGCGGGCGATCATCGGCGCCGCCAGCGAGGACGAGGACCAGGTCTGCCTGCTCGACACCGAGGCCACGCCGGAGCACCTCTCCCGCGGCACCGCGCGCTACGCCGACGCGATGCTCACCGTCGTCGAGCCCTACTTCAAATCGCTGGAGACCGGCCGGCGAATGGCCGTGCTGGCCAACGACCTCGGCCTCGAGCGCGTGGCCGTCGTGGCCAACAAGATCAAGGACGACCGCGACCTCGAGGCGGTACGCCAGTTCACCGACCGCCACGAGCTCGAGCTGACCGGCGTGGTGCCGTTCGACACCGCCTTCCAGGGCGCCGAGCGCGCCGAGGTCGCCCCGCTGGACTTCGCCCCCGACGCCCCCGCCGTCAAGGCGATCGACGAGCTGGCGCGAGCTTGGGGAGGCAATGGACGAGCTTGAGGTTCTGCGCGTGCGCGACGAGGTCCTGCAGGCGATGTACTGGATGCACTCCGAGGGCATCGGGGACACGCCGACCGCCGAGGATCTCTCACGCTTCCTGGCCGTCCCCGCCGCGACCCTGCGCGTCTACCTCGAGCGCTTCGTGGCCGACGGCCACCTCGATCAGGAGGGCGACGCCTTCCGGCTGAGCACGGCCGGCGAGGAGGCGGGCAAGCGGACCTTCGCCGACGAGATGGCCGAGCTCACCGGCTCGACGCACGGCCAGTGCGACGATGACTGCTGGTGCCACAACTCACCCGACGCCGCGGCGTCGTGCCTCGAGGAGCGGCGCAGCCATGCCCACTCGCACTGAGGCGGCCCCGACCATGCTGCCGAAGAACTTCCTGCGGCCGTGCCTGCTGCTGCTCCTGCGCGAGCAGCCGGCGCACGGGTACGAGCTGCTCGAGCGCCTCGGCGCGCTGGGCTTCGGGCGGGAGGATCCCGGCCGTCTGTATCGCGCACTGCGCGCGCTGGAGGGGGAGCACCTCGTCCGCTCGGCCTGGGAGCGATCCGGGAGCGGGCCCGACCGCCGGACCTACACGCTGACCCGACCGGGGATGGAAGCTCTCCACGCCGCGGCGCACGAGCTCGTCTCGACCAAGGCGACCCTCGAGGTCTTCCTGAGCCGGATGTCGGAGTTCGTCGCGCTGGAGCCCCGGTGGGCTCCCGCGTTCGAGCTCGAGCAGAGCTGAGGCACCGCCGGTATGCGGCTCGCGTTCGTGGGCAAGGGCGGCGCAGGGAAGTCGTTGGTCGCCGGCACGCTGGCTCGGGTCCTGGCCCGGCGAGGCCACAAGGTCCTCGCGCTCGACTCGGACACGCTGCCAGGGCTGGCCTACAGCCTCGGTGCTGAGATCCCCGCGACGCCCCCGTTGCTCGCGGCCGCCGAGCGCGGCGAGGATCAACGCTGGCGCTTCGTCTCCGGCGTCGGCCCGGTGCGCGCGGTCCAGCGCTTCTCGACGCGGGCACCGGACGGCGTCCGTTTGCTCCAGGGCGGCAAGAGCGGCAAGGACGGACTGTGGCCGCAGATGGCCGCAACGCAGGCGTTCAACATGACGATCCACGCTTTGGACCGGACCCGCACGTTCGAGGACTGGGTGGTGCTCGGGGACCTCTCCGCGGGGCCCCGCCAGCCCGCCTTCGACTGGGCTCCCTACGCCCGCCGCCTCCTGCTGGTCGTCGAACCGACCCGCCAGAGCATGATGACCGCCCGCCGGGTGCGCCGGATCGCTGCGCAGACGCGTCCGGGTGTCGCCTTCTCGCTGGTGGCCAACAAGGCTTCGCAGCCAGGGGATGCTGCGGAGATCGGCGCGTTCCTCGACCTGCCGGTGGTGGCCGCGGTTCCTGCCGACGATGACGTACGCGCCAGCGAGCGCCTCGGTCTGGCGCTCATCGATCACGCTCCGGACTCCCCGGCGCTCCACGCGATCGAGCGGTTGGCGGATGCGCTCGAGACAGGTACCGTGAACCCATGAAGATCATCGTCGCCGGCAAGGGAGGCGTGGGCAAGACCACGGTCTCCGGAACCCTCGCTCGTGCGCTGGGTCGCGCCGGCCACCGCGTGCTCGCGCTCGATGCGGACACCAACCCGATGCTCGGGGTCTCACTGGGGCTGGGCGCCGAGCAGACCGACTACCTGCTGGGCGTGCGCCAGGGTCTCGACACCGGCGAGACGGAGCACGAGCGTTCGACCGAAGGGTTCGTCGAGCGCTTCGGTCGCGACGCCCCGGACGGCGTCCGTCTCGTCGTCGCCTCGCGGATCGATCGGCCCAATCCAGGCTGTCCTTGCTGCGGGGTGTCACCTGAGAGCCTGCTGCGCGAGCTCGAATCCGAGGGGCAGGTGATCGTCGGTGACCTCGAGGCGGGCGTCGGCACCATGTGGCGCCTCGAGCAGGACGACGCAGACGTCGTTCTGGTCGTGGTTCAGCCGACCGCCAAGTCGATCGAGGTCGCGCGGCGCGCCGTCGAGCTGGCGGTCGAGCGCGTCCCCGAGGTCATCGTGGTGGCCAACCGCGTTCGTGGCGACGATGATCTCGAGCTGATCCAGGCCGCGCTCGGCTCAGAGCTGGAGTACGTGGTCGTTCCCGATGAGGTGGCCATCGCCGAGGCCGACCGCCACGGTGAGGCGGCGATCGATGTGAACGCGGACGCCCCCGGGGTCCTGGCGATCGTGGCGCTGGCCGACCGCCTGGCGGGGGTCGGCGCCGGCGTCTGAGCCTCTAGGAACCTCTTTCAAAATGGAGAGGGTGCCCGGAGGTGGGCGCCGCGAGGCACTCGACTCCGGCCGCCCTCTTTGTGACAGCACCGCCAGCACGGGGAAGTTCACGCTGAAAACGAGGTAACGCCGGCGTGGTGGGGAGCCCGGAGCGTCCGTCGCAACGCTCCGGGACCTACGCCGCCCGGCCTGCGCCGTCACGACGTCGCCAGCGCGCCGATCACCTCGCGCCACCAGGAGCGCTCGGCGTCGTCGGCGGAGCGGAGCAGCCGCCGCCGCGCCGCGTCCTGCAGCGCGCGCGGCGGGCCGACGGCGACGATCGGCCCGAGGAAGGCGAAGCGCCCGTCGGCCAGCGACACCAGCGAACCGGGCTGGTCGCGGCGGGTGCGCAGCCGCTCGAGGACCTCGACGCCGTCGACGGTCCGCGCCTCACCCGGGTGCCCGTCGAGCTCGCGCCAGGGGCGCATGGTGAACAGCGTGCGCCGCGGCAGGATCCGCTCGCGTTGCGGCGCGCCCAGTGGTCCGCTGCGCCAGCGCGTCAACAGCCCGCGGAACTCGACCGCGACCTCCTGGCGGACCAGCACGTGCAGCCGGTCGCCCTCCTGCACGCGTGTCGAGCCACGCGGCGCGATGGCCTGGTCGCCGCGGACGATCACGTTGAGCAGCGCCTCGCGCGGCAGCTCGAGCTGGCGCACGTAGCGTCCGGCGACCGCGTCGGTCTCCGCGACGCGGTACTCGACGATCTCAGCGCCCAGACGGCGCACGGTGACCGGGTCGACGAGCGGCGCCGGCAGCGCCGCCTCCTGCGTCGTGACGCCCAGCAGCCGGCCGACCGCCTCGAACGTCGTTCCCTGCACGATGGTCGACACCAGCACGACGAAGAAGACGAGGTTGAAGAACTCCTGGCTGGCCGGCAGCCCTGCGATCACCGGGAAGGTCGCCAGGACGACGGGGACGCCGCCGCGCAGCCCCGCCCACCCGACGGCGACGCGCTCGGGCAGCGTGAAGCCCATGCCGAGCGTCGCCAGCAGGGTGGACAGCGGGCGCGCCACGAAGATCAGCACGGCGGTCAGGATCAGCCCCTCCAGCGCGACGCCGCCCAGCTCGCTGGGGAAGACGAGCAGCCCGAGGGTGAGGAAGAGCGCAAGCTGCGCGACCCACGCCAGCCCATCGTGGAAGGTGGTGATCGTCCGCCGTGCCGGCGTGGCCACCGTGCCCAGCACGAGCCCGGCGAGGTACACGGCCAGGAACCCCGAGCCGTGCAGGATCTCGGCGAGGCCGAAGGCGAGCCCGACCGTCGCGATCGAGGCCACGGGGTACAGCCCGGCCGAGGCGAGGCGCACGCGGCGCAGCACCCAGACGGCTCCGAACCCGATGCCGAGTCCCGCGGCGGTGCCGACGACGAGTTTGCTCACGAGCAGGACCGCCATGTCGCCGACGCCGTAGTCCGGCCGCTGGATCCATTCGATGAAGCCGAGCACGAGCAGGATCGCCACCGGGTCGTTGAACCCCGCCTCGCCCTCGAGCGTGCGCGCCAGCTTGCGCCGCAGCGTCGAGCCGCGCAGCGCGGCGAAGATCGCGGCGCTGTCGGTGACGGCGACGATCGAGCCGAGCAGCAGTCCGTTGAGCGTGGAGAGATCGAGCAGCATCGCCGCGGCCAGCCCCGTGATGAGGGCGGTGGTGAACGTCCCGACGAACGCCAGGCTGATCGCCGGCACGAAGACGGGGCGGATCTCCCCCCAGCCCGAGGCCAGACCGCCCTCGAAGAGGATGAGGACGAGCGCCACGATCCCGACGTCGCGCGCGCGGGCGTAATCGTTGAACTCGATCAGCCCGAGGCCGTCGGTGCCGACGGCCATCCCGATGCCGAGGAAGACGAGCAGGCCCGGCACCCGGAAGCGTCCGGCGATCAGCGACGCCAGCAGCGCCACCGCCAGCAGCGCGCCGACGATCAGCAGGACGCGGCCGTCGTCCATGCGCTACGGCGTCGGGGCGTTGATCGGCCGGGTCAGCGCCTTGACGAAGTCCTCGAGGTGGGCCGTCGTCCAGCACTCGAAGGCCTGGCAGTGCTCCGCGTAGGACTTGATCACGGAGTCGCCGTAGTTCCAGTACAGCCGCGGCTCGGGGTTGAGCCAGAACGTGCGGCCGGCCTTCGCGGTGACCTGCGCGAAGATGTCGGCGCGCGGGTCGCGTCCGTTCGTCCTCGCGTCACCCAGGACGATGACCGTGGCGCGCGGGTGCAGGTCGTCCTCGACCAGCGTGCGGAACTCCGACCACACGCGGCCGTAGTCCGTGTAGCCCGAGATGTCGGCCACGCCGGCGTCGCGCCCGATCGCCTCCGACACCGCCTTGAAGTCGCGTTCCTTGGTGAAGACCTCGGTGACCTCGGAGATCCGCTCGATGAAGACGAAGGACCGCATCTTCCTGAACGAGTCGTGCAGCGCGTGGAGCACGGACAGGAAGAACACGCTCGCGCTCGTCACGCTCGTGGACACGTCGCAGAGCACGTAGATCTCCGGGCGGCGCGGGCGCACCGGGCGGAACTTCAGCTCGACGGGAACGCCGCCCGTCTGCAGCGAGGCGCGCATCGTGCGCCGCACGTCGACGTGCGCGTGGCGCTTGCGGCCGCGGTTCTCCTGCCCCTGGGTCTTCAGGCGCCGCTTGAGCTGGGCCACGACGCGGTGCACGGCGGCGAGGTCCTGCAGCGGACCAGACGGCAGCGCGCGGTCGAGCTCGTTGAGCGGCCGCGAGGGCGGCAGGGTCTGCGTGCGTTCGATCTGCCCGCGCTCGAGCTCGCGACGCAGCATCGCCTCGAAGCGGCGGATCTCGTCGCGGGGCAGCCCCTCGGCCCGCGGGTCCTCGGGCGGCAGGTCGGGCTGGGGCTCGGAGCGCAGGCCGAGCTGCCGGCGGATGCGCTGCACGTCGACGCCGATCACGCCCGAGCCCTCGCCCTGGCGCCCGAACGCCGCGATGGCCAGGCGCGCGAGATCGCGCATGCGGCCCTCCTGGCCGTCCTGCAGCGCCGCGGCGATCTGCTTGCGCAGCTCCTCGAGGTTGAGCTGCCCGGCGTCCTCCACGCCCACCCCGCCCTCCTCGCGGACGTCGTGCTCAACGGCGGCCAGCTCCGCCGCTCGGAAGAAGTAGCGCTCGAAGACGAGGTCGAAGACACGGCGGTCCTCGGGCGACTTGGCCAGCGTCGCGCCGAGCGCTTCGCGAAAGGCGACCCGGTCCGTCCACGGGACCTGGTCCAACGCGGCGAACGCGTCCAGCAGCTCGCTCGTGCCGGTGGCGACGCCCTCCATGCGCAGGTCCTCGCCGAAGCCGAGCAGCGCGGCGGCCATGCCGGGGGGGCGGGGCTCAGGCGCTCCCAAGGCTGCCGACCTTCATGCCGACGCGCTCGGTGACGATGTCGAGGTCGGTGCGGTGCTTGACGATCACCGACATGGTGTCGCGGAACATGGCGGGGTCGATGTCCTGGGCGCCGAGCAGCAGCAGCGCGCGGGCCCAGTCGATCGACTCGGCGATCGAGGGCGGCTTCTTCAGGTCGAGGTCGCGGACCATCGCGATGAGGTCGACGAGCTTGCGCGCCACCGCGTCGGGCAGGTCGGGGGTGTGGAGCTTGACGATCTCGAGCTCGTGCTCGAGCGCGGGGTAGTCGAGCCACAGGTACAGGCAGCGGCGCTTCAGCGCCTCGGTGAGCTCGCGCGTGTTGTTGGAGGTGAGCAGGACGACCGGGTGCGAGGTCGCGACCACCGTCCCCATCTCCGGGATCGAGATCTGGAAGTCCGAGAGCAGCTCGAGCAGCATCGCCTCGAACTCCTGGTCGGTCTTGTCGATCTCGTCGATGAGCAGGACGACGGGCTCCTTGGAGGCGATCGCCGTCATCAGCGGGCGCTCGAGCAGGAACTCCTCACCGAAGATGTCGTCCTGGACCTTCGACCACCCGGCGTCGCTGGCCTCCGTTTGGATGCGCAGCAGCTGCTTGCGGTAGTTCCACTCGTACAGCGCCTTGGCCTCGTCGAGCCCCTCGTAGCACTGCAGGCGCACGAGGCGGCGGTCGAGGTACTTCGCCAGCGCCTTGGCCAGCTCGGTCTTGCCGACGCCCGCCGGCCCCTCGACGAGCACCGGCTTGCCGAGCTTGGTGGCCAGGAAGGAGACGAGCGCGGTGGAGTCGCCGGGCAGGTACCCGGTGGCCCGCAGGCCTTCGGAGATGTCCTGCACGGAGGCGGGGAGGACGCTCATGCGAGGCGCCCAGTCTACGGCTGTGGCAGGCTGGGCTCGGTGCCCCACGTCGCTCTGATGACCCTCGTCGCCGCATCGTCGATCCCGGCCGCGCCCGTCGTCGGCCTCATGACGCTCGGCGTCGTCCTGTCGATCGTCGGCCACATGGCCAAGAACCCGCGCATCGTCGGGTTTGGGATCGCGGTGCTGTTCATCGCCACGGCGGTGATGATCCTCGGCGCGTTCTTCGCCTTCCAGGGCGACGAGGTGGACCCACGCCCCCGGGGCAACCCGCGCGACTCGGGCTTCTGAGGCTTCCAACGGCAGTTCCGATGTCCTCTGCCTCACTCCTGATCGAAGGAGAGCTGCTCGCCGCCGTCGGGATCCATGCGCCGAGCGCCCGAGCGGGCCACGCGGGTGGGCGCCTCGGGGGCTGAAGGGCCCCGGCGCACGCGCGGCTCGGCGACCGCGGCGCCGCGCCCGTCCGGCGGCACGACCGCCGTGGCCGCCGGCAGCGGCGGCTCCTGCAGGTGCGCGGCGCGCAGACGCCAGCCCGCGTAGGCCAGCAGCACGCCGCACAGGAAGGTGATGAAGATGCCCCACGTGACGCCGTAGTCGGTCGCGAACTCGCCGCGGTTCTCCCCGTTGGGCCTGTCGAGCTGGCGGTAGAAGACCAGCAGGCAGACCCAGACGCCGGCGGCGGTGATGGTCAGGCCGTCGCCGCCCGGGAGATGGAACGCTCCGCCGCGCACGCGCGCGACGAGCATCACCAGCGTGGCGACGGCGACCAGCAGGACGGCGGCCTCCACGAACGAGAACGCCCCCCAGGCCAGCAGTGTGTCCTCGCGGCGCAGGAGCTGCTTGCCGGCCACCACCGAGGTGTCCTTCGTGTACCACGGCAGGAACATCGTCACGAAGAGCGCGAGCGCCGCCGTCGCCGCCAGGCGTTGCCGAACGCCCGCCACAGCTCGCGCGGGTCGCTCACGGCGCCGAGCTCGCCCCAGCCCGCGCGGCCGCGGCGTGCAGCCGGTCCATGAGCAGCGTCGTGTCGTGCGGCGAGATCGTCCGCAGCTGGCCCTGGAACGCCAGCTTCCAGTGCTCGGCCGGCCACTTGAGGATGTGCTCGAGGTCGTCCTTGACCGTCTCAGCCGGCACCCAGTCGGGCTCGTCGAGCACGAGCTCCGGCTCGGTGGCAAAGCGCCACGGGTACGCGTCGACCTTGCCGGGCTTGCCGGGCCAGACCGGCTCGCGATCCTCGAAGAGCTCCGACGTGATGCGCGCCGCGGCCACGAAGGCCATGACCCGCGTGGCGTACAGGACGATGCGGTCCCCGGGGACCATCTGCTCGGCCTGCAGGCGCCGGCGCTCCTTCATCCCGATGAGGGTGAAGCCGAGCTCGCGCGTGGCCGCGTGGTTCTCCGGCGAGCCGGTGAGGATCCAGGTCGTGGGGGGATCCGGGGCCACGCAGCGGAGTCTACGGCGGGCCTGCGACGATCCCGCGGGCGTGAAGAAGGTCTCCTACGGACCCGGTCGCCAGCAGTTCGGCGAGCTCTCCCTGCCCTCGGGTCCCGGGCCGTTCCCGGTTGCCGTCGTCATCCACGGCGGGCTGTGGCTCGGCCGCTACCGGCTCGACCAGACGCGGGCCCTCGCCGCCGACCTGGCGGCAGCGGGCTGGGCGGCGCTCAACGTCGAGTACCGGCGCCGCGGCATCTTCGGTCGGCGCGGCGGCTGGCCCGAGAGCTACGACGACGTCGCCGCCGCGATCGACGGGCTCACGGCGATCGACGCCCCGCTCGACCTCGGCCGGGTCGTCGCCATAGGGCACTCCGCCGGGGGCCACCTGGCGCTCTGGGCGGCCGCGCGTCAGTCGCCGAAGGTCCGCCTCGCGGGCGCGGTCGGCCAGGCAGCCATCGCCGACCTCGAGCACGGCCACCGCCTCGGCGTGGGCGACGGCGCGGTGGACCGGCTCATGGGAGGCAGCCCGGCGCGCCACCCCGATCGCTACCACGCCGCCTCCACGTCGGCGCGCCTGCCCTTCGGCGTACCGCAGCTCCTGGTCCACGGCCAGCGCGACGTGGCGGTGCCCGCGGCGCTGTCGGCCCGTCACGCAGAGATCGCGCGGGCGGCAGGGGACCCGATCGAGCTGGACCTGCGCTCCGCCGACGACCACTTCGTCCACCTCGATCCCGGCAGCGGCACCTGGGCCTCCGTACGCCGGTGGCTGCGGCGCTTCGAGGACTGAGCCGCCTCATGGGCCTGTCCGCAAGTTCGGTGGGTCCTGCTAGCCGACGGGGATGTCCTGCACGCGCGGCGCCCCCGCCTCGGCCTGCGCGCGCGCGGCGGCGGCCCCCGGCTCCAGGCGCGCGACCCAGACGTCGATGAGTGCGCGCAGGAGGAGCAGGACCTGGCGGATGATGTCGGAGACCTGCTGCTGCAGGTCGGCGGGAACGAGTGCGCGCAACGTCTCCAGGACGCCGAGCAGCGCCCGCAGGTCGTCGTCGGTGCCCCCGGGGGCGGACGTCGGCGCCGCGTAGCCCTGGCGCGGGATGCCGCCTTCGCTCGCTCCCGGGCTGCAGCGCAGCGCGGCCTCGGCGTCCGCGGCCAGCGCACTCGCGGCCTCCTGCGTCGCCTTGATGCGCGCGCGCAGGACCGCCAGCGGGTCGGTGTCGTCGATCGGGATCTCGCTCATGGGGAGGGGGGAGCGTCGAAGGTCACGTGCAGCGCGCCGTCGCGCAGCGTGGCGCCGGTCGGGACGTAGTCCCCCAGGGCGGGGGGAAGCATGAGCGTGCGTTTGTGGCCGTCGACGCGGATGATCAGCTCGAGCCCCAGCTTCTTCAGCGTGACGTCGCCGCGCTGGACCAGCGGCAGGTCCATGCGCAGCCGCGCGCCCCGATCGTCGACGACCAGTTCTTGCGTGAGCGTCGAGTGAAGGACGTCCTCGGGCTCCACCCCGTCGAACACCGCCGCGCCCAGACGGTCGAGCATCGCCGGCCCGACGACCTCCTCCTCGAAGTAGGGCGCGCGCAGCACCGGGACGGGGGAGAAGGCGTCCTGCACTGCTCTGAGGTGCACCTGCTGGCGCTCGCGCCACGCGCCGAAGTACGCGCCGACCTCCTCGGGGAACACCCGGTTGACGACCACGGCATCGGTCAGGAAGCCATAGAGGTTCAGGTAGGTGAAGGTCCGCCGCGCCTCGTCGATCACCAGCCGGTCGGGGTTCATCACCAGGCGCACCGACACGTGCTCGGCGTCGCGAAGGATCTCGTTCATCGCGATCAGGTTCTCGATCAGCCGCCGGACGTCGTCGAGCACCTCCTTGCCGGGCAGCGCGACGTCGAGCACCGCACGGGCGAACGGGCGCGCCGCGTCGAGGATCGACCCCTGATGGGGAAAGACCTTCTCCAGCCACCAGCGGGCCACGTCCGGGAACGACAGCAGCCGCAGCGTCTCGCCGGTCGGCGCGCAGTCGACGATCACGACGTCGAAGCGGTCGCTCTCGTAGTGGGTCTTCAGGGCGAGCAGGCTGAAGAGCTCGTCGAGGCCGGGGGGAACGGTGAGCTCCTCCGCCGAGATGGCGTCGACGCCCTGCTGGACCAGCAGCCCGCCGAGCCAGTCCTGCACCGCCGACCAGTGCTCCTCGAGCTCGTCCTGCGCGGCGACCTGCTGGGCCCAGAGGTTCTCGCCGGCCGGCGTGGGCTCGCCGGTCAGCGGCAGCTCGAGCGCATCGGCGAGGCTGTGCGCCGGGTCGGTCGACATGACGACGGTGCGCAGCCCGCGAGCCGCGCAGCGGCGGGCGGTGGCGGCGGCCACCGAGGTCTTCCCGACGCCGCCCTTGCCCGTGTAGAGGATGGTCCGGGGGGTCACGTGAAGGGCATATTACGGGCGCTCCGCAACCGGCTGAGGCCCGAAAACCGCCTGCTACGCTCGCGCTTGTGACCCCTCTTCGCCGCCTCGTCTCACTCCTGTGCGTCCTCGTCCTGGTCGTCGCGTCGGCCGTCGGTCTGACGGCGTGCGGCAGCGGAGGCGGGAGTGACGTCGACGCCCTGCTCAAGGACACCTTCGGGCCCAACAAGCCCGTCAAGAGCGGCAAGCTCGGCCTGGCGCTGAACCTGGACCTCAAGGGCATCGCGAACCTCAACGGTCCGATCGCCCTGAAGCTCGACGGGCCGTTCGCCGGCCAGGGCGCGAGCACGCTGCCGCGCTTCGACTTCACGGCCACCGTCGGTGCCTCGGGCCAGAACTTCACCGCGGGCGCCGTGTCGACGGGTGACAAGGGCTTCGTCCGTTTCCAGGGCAAGAGCTACGTGCTCACCGACGCGCTGTACAAGCAGTTCCGCACGGGCTATGAGCAGGCGCAGAAGTCCTCGCAGGGCAAGGACAAGGGCAAGGGCAACACGAGCTTCCAGTCGCTCGGCGTCGACCCGCGCACCTGGCTCAAGGACCCGAAGAAGGCCGGCGAGGAGAAGGTCGGCGGGGCCGACACGATCCACATCCAGTCCGGCATCGACACCCCGCGCTTCCTCGACGACGTCTCCAAGCTGCTCAAGCGGGCCAACGGCCTCGGCGTCACGGGGACGAAGAGCAAGAGCGTTCCGAACGAGCTGACGCCGCAGCAGCGCGACCGCATCACCAAGGCCGTCAAGAACGCGAGCATGGACCTCTGGACCGGCAAGGACGACAAGACGCTGCGGCGGATCAAGCTGCTGGTCGACCTGAGCGTGCCCAAGGATCAGCAGGCGGCCACGCGTGGCCTGCAAAGCGGCAAGATCACCTTCGACCTCACGATCGCCGACCTGAACAAGGCGCAGTCGGTCACCGCCCCCAGGGGCGCCCGGCCGTTGTCGGAGCTCACGGGCCAGTTCTCGCAGCTGCTCGGGGGCGCGGGCGCCGGCCAGGGCACGACGCCCCCGTCGGCGACGACGCCGCCCCCCGGTGCCGGTGCTGGGTCGGGCGCATCGAGCGAGTACCTGCAGTGCCTGCAGAAGGCCGGCCAGGACGTCTCGAAGGTCCAGGCGTGCGCCGCGCTGCTGCGTCCGTCTGGCTGAGCATCGACGCCGTATCCTCGCGGTCGTGAGCGCGACCGCTTCAAGCCCACCGTCGTCGGGCTCCGGGTTCAACCTGCCCCGCTTCCTGCTGTCGGGGTCCGGCTGGCCGTACCTGCTCGTGCCGTTCATCCCCTTGGCGGTGGCGCTCGAGCTGGCCCACGTCGATCCGATCATCATCTTCCTCGCCTCGGCCGCGGGGGTGATCCCGACCGCGGCCCTGATGGGTCGCGCGACCGAGGAGCTCGCCGAGCGCAGCGGTCCCGGCATCGGCGGCCTGCTCAACGTCACCTTCGGCAACGCGCCGGAGCTGATCATCGCCCTGTTCGCGCTCAACGCCGGCCTGCACGAGGTCGTCAAGGCCTCGCTCATCGGCTCGATCCTCGGCAACATCCTGCTCGTGCTCGGCGCGGCGATGTTCGTCGGCGGCCTCGGACGTGACCGCCAGCGGTTCAACGTCACGACAGCCAGCGCCCAGTCGAGCATGCTGCTGCTCGGCGCGGCCGCGTTGGCGATGCCGGCGATCTTCCAGCTCGTGAAGGGGAACGGCCTGCCGGATCCGGGCGCGGAGATCGTGAACTTCGGGCCTCGCGTGGAGCAGCTCTCCTTCGCGCTGGCGATCATCCTGATCCTCTCCTACGTGGCGGGGCTCATCTTCTCGTTGCGCACGCACAAGGACCTGTTCAACCCGGAGGACGACGCGGAGACCCACGGGGAGCCGTGGACGGTGCGCAAGTCGGTGATCCTGCTGTTCTTCGCCGGGCTCGCCGTCGGGCTGATGTCGGAGATCCTCGTCGGCTCGATCTCCGAGGCCTCGAAGGGCCTCGGGATCAGCGAGTTCTTCGTGGGCGCGATCGTCGTGGCGATCGTCGGCAACGCCGCCGAGCACTGGGTGGCGATCCTCGTCGCGTCGAAGAACAAGATGGACCTCGCGGTGAACATCGCCATCGGCTCGAGCGCGCAGATCGCGATCTTCGTGGCCCCGCTGCTCGTGCTCGCGTCGTTCGTCATCGGGCCGCACCCGATGGCGCTGGTGGTCAACGGCTTCGAGCTCGGCGCGATCTTCCTGGCGGTGATCATCGCCAACCACGTGACAGCCGAGGGTGAGTCGACGTGGTACGAGGGCGTCCAGCTGCTGGCGGTCTACCTCGTGCTGGCGATCGCCTTCTTCTTCGCCTGAGAGGAGCTACAGCTCGTCCGGATCCTCCGGGTCGGGCTCGATGTCGTCGACCTCGTCGACGTCGTCGTGGTCGGAGTCGATCGCGCCCGACGCGCCCGGGTGGTAGCGCGCCTGGAAGGACTCCACGAGCTCGTCGCGGGCGTGCTCGTCGACGGGCGTCGCGTCGGAGAGCAGGACCCACTGGTCGCCGGTCTCGTCGAAGCTCTCGGCGTCGAGGTGCGCCGAGTCATCGACGATCACGAGGACCTCGGTCTGCGGGTTGACGTAGGTCCCGGGACGGTTCAGGAGCTCGTCGGTGTCGAAGCGGCGGGGGGCGGCCATGGCCCTCCTTCTGCTCGAAACCGGCGCGGCTCAATCATGGGTCAGCGCTTCGATCTGCCGCAGGACCTCCGCCTCCACGTCCAGGGGCTCCTTGCCTTGTCGGACCCGGCGGCGGTTGCGGGCGATGACCAGCTCGCGGATCTCGCCGCGCAGGCCCGGGTCGATGACCGGTTTGGTCAGCTCGGCGAACTCCGCCTCGATGTCGCCCGGCGCCTGGCCGCGCGCCTCCCGGCGGGCGTTGCGGGCGACGAGCATCTGGCGGATCTCGTCGTCGCGCTCACGCGTCGCCACCGCGCCGGAGACGTTCGGCTCACGCGCAGGACGGTCGCTGCCATCGTTGAGCGACAGCCCGCCCTTGCCGATCTGGTCGTAGAGATCGCCGGTGCTGAAGACGCTGACGATCGCGATGATCGCCGACACGACGACCACCCCGACGATCACGTACCCGAACGCGTCCACGACCTAGAGTCTCTCAGTATGTGGAAGCGCTACCGGCGCAAGTCCTTCGCGCCCCGGCGCCCGGCCGTCCTCCCCGAGCAGTGGGGGCTGATCCTGGTGACCGCGCTGGTCATCGCCCTGGGCGTGCTGGCGGTCGTCGGCGTGCTGTTCGTCTGAGCCGCGCGGCTGGTCGCTACCCTGCCCGGGTCCGTATTGACTCGCGAGTCAACCGTTCGGTCGCGCGCGTGGACAACCGCCTCTCGCGCCCCCTCTCAAGGAGAACCCGAGACACCATGGTCGATTTCACGCTCACCGACGAGCAGAAGAACCTGCGCGAGCTCGCGCACGACTTCGCCGAGAAGGAGATCCGCCCCGTCGCCTGGGAGCTGGACAAGGACGGCGCCTGGCCGCAGGACATCATCAACAAGGCCCACGAGGTCGGGCTGATGAACACCCACATGCCCGAGGAGTACGGCGGCGCGGGCCTCACCTACCTCGACGGCTGCATCATCGAGGAGGAGCTCGCCTGGGGCTGCTCCGGCGTGCAGACCTCGCTCGGCGCCAACGGTCTGGCCTCGGCCCCGATCCAGCTCGGCGCCTCCGAGGAGGTCAAGAAGGAGGTCTTCGGCGAGATGGCCGAGTCCCCGAAGCTGGCCTCGTTCTGCCTGACCGAGCCCGACGCCGGGTCCGACGTATCCGGCATGCGCACCAAGGCCGTGAAGCAGGGCGACCACTACGTCCTGCACGGCTCGAAGTGCTTCATCACCAACGGCAGCTACGCCGACTTCTTCACCGTCTACGCCAAGACCGACATGGATGCCGGCCACCGCGGCATCTCGGCCTTCCTCGTGCGCAAGGACGACACGATCATCGTGGACAAGAAGGAGGACAAGATGGGCCAGCGGGCATCGAACACCGCGACCATCACGTTCAACGGCACCGAGGTCCACGAGAAGTACCTCCTCGGCGAGGAGAACAAGGGCTTCAAGCTGGCCATGATGACGCTGGACCGCACCCGGCCCGGCGTCGCCGCCATGGCCACGGGCATCGCGCGCGCGGCGTTCGAGTTCGCCACCGAGTACTCCAAGGAGCGCGTGCAGTTCGGCGTCCCGATCGCGATGCACCAGGCGATCCAGTTCATGATCGCCGACATGGCGACCAAGGTCCACCTGGCCCGCCTGGCCACCTGGAACAGCGCCTCGCTGCTGGACCAGGGCAAGCGCAACACGCTGGAGAGCTCGCACGCGAAGCGCTTCGCCGCGGACTCCTGCATGGAGATCGCCACGGACGCCGTGCAGGTCTACGGCGGTTACGGCTTCATCAAGGAGTACCCGGTCGAGAAGCTGATGCGCGACGCGAAGATCATGCAGCTCTACGAAGGCACCTCGCAGATCCAGCGACTGGTCATCGCGCGCGAGACGCTGCTGCCCCGCCGTGTGGAGGAGCCCGCCGCCGCGACCGCGTAGTATTGGTCTCGAACTGCAGCAGGACGGGGTCAATGCAGGCCGCCCGCTCGGGCGGCCTGTTTCCGTTAAGCCTTCACCGTGAGCGATCAGCCCAAGCCAGACGACGCGCCCGAGCCGACGCCCGCCGAGGGGCAGCTCGACGCGGACGCAGCGCCGGATCCCTCGCCCGCCACCGAGGCCGGGCCCGATCCCGAGGGCACGGTCCTCCCCGACCTACCGGCGCCCACGCCGCCCGGCGAGAAGCCTCGCGTCGGCCCCGTCATCGTCGCGCCGGAGAACGTCGGCAAGCCGCTGGCCCCGCCGAAGCCGCCGTTGCGCAGCGGCCCGGTGCCGCCCGCGCGCCCGCCGAAGCCGAAGGTCCCGCGCCGCAAGCGCCCCACGGCGGTAGAGCGCCATCGGCGCGTCTTCTTCGCCCGCCTGAAGGAAGCTCGGGAGGCGCGGGCGCCTGACACCACGCCGGGCGAGCAGCCCGAGGTCGAGGTGGAAGGCGACGAGGTGCTCGACGCCATCGCGGAGGCCACGACGGACGACGCCGGCACGGAGTCGGGTGCGCTCGAGGCTGCGGTGGACCCGGCCGCTGCCGAGGAGGCGTCGCCGGCCGAGCCCGCTGAGCCTGCCGCGGCGCAGGACCCATCGCCGGCCGCCCACGATCCCGCCGCCCCGGATCCGGCCGCCGACGATCCGGCCGCCCCGGATCCCGCCGACGCAGCCGATGCCGCCCAGGCCAACGAGGCCGCGATCGCCGACAACCCCGAGATCGCCACCGCGGACGCCCCGGCCGCGAGGCCCACCCCCCGCCCGCCCCGCCCGCCGGTGGTCGTGGATCCCCTACGCCTCCAGGCGGCGATCGGCCGCGTCGGCGGGGAGGAGGCCGTGCGCGAGGCGCTGGCCCCCAAGACCGACGAGAAGGGCGAGCGCTTGAAGTGGGCCGTCGTCTGCGCTGATGCCTCTCAGGGACTGAAGCCCGGCGACCCGGCGTTCACGGCCTGGGTCCGGCTGGCCGCGACCCCTGTCGGTGCGGTCAAGGACGCGGTTGGCCTGGCCAAGCCGGGGCGTGGCGGTGGTGGCCCGCGCGGCGACCGTCCGGGCCGCGGCCGCGACGAGGCCCGCTCCTCACGGCCGGGTGGCCCGCCGCCCAGCGGCGGCCGCGGCCGTGGCCGTGACGACCGCGATCCCCGCGACCGCGGGCCCCGCCCGGGGGAGGGCGACACGCCGCGCCGCGTGCAGGACGGCCGCGTGTCCGCGACCGTGCGCTTCATCGACCTGGGTTCCGGCGACGACGAGCGCCGCGAGCGTGAGCAGCGCCGCAAGGACCAGCGCGAGGCCAAGCGCCAGGCCGAGCGCGACCGCCTCGACCGCCTCGGCTACTGAGCCCGGGCCGACTGCGCTCGGCGTCGTCCTGGGCTGGCGCTCTAGCGGGAGGAGGAGCAGGGCACCGAGCCGTCGGGCACCATCTGCGAGCTCGGGAAGCTCACGCGGACCTGGTAGGGCCAGGAACCCGTGCAGGTGCGCGGGTTCGTGACGAGGTCGTAGCGCTTGACGCTGACCTTGCGGCGGCGCACGACCCGGGTCCTCCCGTGAGACCGACTTCGGGCTCTCTCCTGCCCCGGGCTCGTGGCCTGCCCGCTGGCCACGACCGAGAGCTGTGACGGCTTGCCGGCCACCGCCGGGTCCAGGGTGACGTTGACGTCCGCGCGCCACGACGACCCGCGCCTACCTCTCGAACGCGCTGGACTCGATGCGGTAGCGACGCGCCGTGATCGCGAAGCGGTAGGTCCCGGCCGCCGGCGCGAGCCACTCGGCCACGTATACCCCCTGATCGTCGACGCGCCAGCGCACGTCGAGCCCGAGGTCGTCGGTCACCGCTCGCCACGCGCCGCCGTCTCGGCGCTCGATCGTGATGAACGCCGTGCCGACCGGACGATCGAACCCGCGCGGGCCGCCGCGCCACGAGAACTCCGGCGCCGGCCCTGGCTGACGCACAGGCGTCGCTGAGTCTGCGCCCGCGGGGAACGGCGGGGCGTCCGCAGTCAGCCCGTTGCGCGGATCGAACGCGTATGGCTCGGGGCTGGGCTCGCCGCGCGCCATCCGCCTGGCGAGGCCCCCGAGCTCGGATTGCAGCAGGGCTCCGGCGAAGCGCCCGTAGAGCATCGATCCGCCCTCGTAGTGCTGGGCGTCGTACTCCTCCGGCGTCGTCAGGTACTGGACGTACTCGTTGGCCAGTCCCGCGACGACGACCCGCCGCACCCCGGCCGCGCGGGTCGCGTCGAGGATCGTGCTCTTCACCCGCCGCCCGTATTCCACCGTCGGCTCGCCCGGGAGCGACGCGATGATGCGGTCACCGACACGCACCGTCAGCAGCGGCATCCCGTTGGGGACGGACTTGGTGGAGGTTGCCCCCTCGACGCCGGCCTTGTCGCCCTGCGGGCCGCCGCGGTCGACCCCAGTACGGCCCTCGAAGGGGACACCGGTCAGGTCGAACAGCGGCCCGCGGCCCTCTTCGGACCCGGTGAGGAACGGCAAGCCGGCCACGGGCTCGTCCGCGACGTGACCGCCGCCGGTCCCCGGCACCTCCTGCCCGCAGAAGCACGTCCGTGTCCAGCGCAGGTCGAGGTCGGGCCGGGTGGTCAGGCTGCGCCCGGCGCTGCGCCAGGCATCGAGCATCGCGGCAGCCTCCTTGCCCCCGACGCTCGCTGCCGTGGCGGGCCCTCGTGCCCCCAGCCCGGCGGACATGTCGCCCTCGTTGCCGTTGCCGTAGACGCCCACGACCATGCGCTTGAACGAGGTCCGCCCCTCCTTGCGCACGCCCGCCTCGAAGGTCCGCACCGCGGTCGCGTTGTGGTCGTCGTTGTAGAAGGGGTACTCGGCCGGGTTGACGGTGCCGTGGTTGGCGAACATCAGCCAGCCGCCGATCGGCACCCGGACGGGCTTGCGCCGGCGCTCGCGCCGGCAGCCACGCACGTGCCGCGCGTGCCCGCACGGCTTGGAGCGGGTCACGAGCCGGTCGACGCGCAAGACGTTGACCTCAGGGTCGATCGTGTGGTCCACACCGTCGGGGTCGTCCTGGGCGCGCCCGGTGCCGAAGGCCTTGACGATGCCGTGGTTGCGCAGGTGCGCCTCGATGGAGCGGTTCATCGTCACGCCGCGGAGCTCCGTCGTGCCCCAGCCGACAGCGGCCGGGTGCAGCCCCTTGGCTGCCTGACGGATGGCGAGCGCGAGGCGGTCGACGAGGAAGGTGTAGAGCTGGCGGTCCGGCGGCTTGGGCGAGAAGAAGTCGACGAAGCTCGTCGGGGTGGTGAGCGTCTCCTTGCTCGGCGCGACGGTGTTGTAGGTCGAGAAGCTCGCGAAGCCCACGGGGCCCGCGTGCGTGTGGGACGCCGAGACCAGCACGTTGCGCTCGTTGAAGCCGAGGTCGGCGTTGCGCTCGGCAGCCTCCTTGACCAGCCCGCCGGTGGCCGCGAAGAGGTCCAGGGCGACCAGCGCCACCTTGCGATCCCCGCGCTGAAGCACGATCGCTGAAGCGTTCAGGCGCGTGTGAACGCCTTGGGCGACGCGGTCCGCCCGCACCCACCCTCCGAACGGGTATCCGGTCGGTGGGGTGATGTCCGCCCGCCCGACGCCGGCCTGCAGCGCTGGGCCGCCGCTCGGGGTGGCTGCGCGCGTGTCCGCGGCGGCCAGGAGGCAGACGGCAGCAAGGGCGAGGCAGGCGGTGAGCGAACGCATGCGCCCATCCTCCCGGTTCGAACCCGCGAGCGCGAGCGCGAACCCTCCCGCGGCCATACTGTGCCGATGGTCCGCAAGGCCACGAAGGCGGCTGTCGCCGAGGCCGCGCCCCTGACCGTCGCCCACGAGGCGACGGGCGCGCGCCGAGGGCCGGGGGCCGGCTCGTCTGACCCGCTACTCACCGAGCTGCGCAAGGCCGGTCTGCTCCCGCTGCTCGTGCTGCACTTCCTCGGTTCGGGCCCGTCCTACGGCAACCAGCTCATGGAGCGCGTCACCGCGCTCACCGGCGGGCTGATCGCCGTGAACCCGAACACGATGTACCCCCTGCTCAGGACGCTCGAGGCGCAGGGGCTGATCGCGGGGGAGTGGGAGCACCCGGAGCGCAGGTCGCGCCGCTTCTACGAGCTCACCGTCACCGGGGAGGCCGAACGCGAGCGCCTGATCAGCGAACTGGCCCCGCGCCTGGACGCCGTGGCCCGCGGGGTCGGGCTCATCCGCGACGAGCTCGGGGTCTGACCGTGGGCGAGGTGCGGGGGGTCATCGACGTGCGCGCCACGCCGCAGGAGGCGGAGGCGCTCTGGCTCGACACGCGGCGCTGGCCCTCGTTCATAGACGGCTTCGGGCGCCTCACCAAGCGCTCGGAGGACTGGCCGGCGGTCGGCGCGCGTGCCTCGTGGGGTACGGGGCCGGCCGGGCGCGGGCTGGTGCTGCACGTCGTGCAGGAGCGCGAGCCGGGCCGCGACGTGGTCCTCAGCGAGGAGGACGAGCGCATCACCGGGCGCCAGCGGGCGACCTTCGACCCCGTGCAGGACGGCTGCCGGATGAACGTCGCGCTGACCTACGAGGTCAAGCCGGGCAAGGGCGTCCCCAAGGTCGTGGACGTCCTCTTCGTGCGCCGGGCGATGCGCGAGTCGCTGCGGCGGACATTGACCCGCTTCGCGGCCGAGCTCGAGCTCGATCCATAGACTGACCGGCTCTTCCTCCCTCGTCCCCAGGAGCTCCATGTTCGTCTTCAAGGCCGCCGTTGTCGGCGCCGGAACCATGGGCGGCCAGATCGCCCAGACCCTCGCCGCCGCCGGCATCCCCGTGATGCTCAAGGACGTCAAGCAGGAGCTCGTCGACCACGGGCTCACCGAGGCGCGCAACGTCACCCAGGGGCAGATCGCCCGGCTGGTCAAGAAGGGCAAGCTGACCGAGGAGCAGGCGGCCGCGCAGGTCGACGAGGTCGTCGGGCGCATCACCGGCACGACGTCCTACGCGGGCTTCGGCGACGTCGACTTCGTCATCGAGGCCGTCCCGGAGAAGATGGAGATCAAGCAGGCGGTCTTCGCCGAGCTCGACGCGGTGACGCCCGGCCACGCGATCCTGTCGACCAACACGTCGTCGCTGTCGATCACGGAGATCGGCGACGCCACGCTGCGCCCGCACAAGGTCTGCGGCTTCCACTACTTCTACCCGGCGTCGGTCATGCCGCTGATCGAGATCGTCCAGGGCGACGAGACGTCGACCGAGACGATGCAGGCCGCGTTCAACCTGGCACAGACGATCAAGAAGCAGCCGATCACCTGCGCCGAGGTTCCCGGGTTCGTCGTCAACCGGATCCTGAACTCGGGGATCTCCGAGGTCTGGCGCGCGCAGGAGGAGCAGGGGCTGTCGATCAAGTCCATCGACGACGCCATCGGGGCGCAGAACGTGGTGCCGATGGGGCCGTTCTTCCTCATCGACCTGCTCGGGCTGGACACGGTCCACCACGTGGCCGAGTACCTCGAGGAGTCCTACGGCGACCGCTTCTACGTCCACCAGGGCATGGCGAAGCTCGTGTCCGAGGGCAAGCTCGGCGCCAAGACCGGCGGCAGCGGCTTCTACTCCGGCGGCGAGCCGCAGATCGAGGGTGACGGCGAGGCCAACGGCGAGCAGCTCGCCGAGATGCTGACGCTGAAGTCGCTCGTCGAGGCCTGCCTCGTGCTGGAGGAGGGCGTCGCGACCCATCGCGACATCGACATGGGAATGATGGCCGGCGCCGGCCTGGACCCGCGCCGCGGGCTGCTGCCCCCGTTCATGCGCGCCGACGTCATGGGTCTCGACGTCGCGCTGGAGAAGCTCGAGGCGATGGAGGAGAAGCACGGTGACCGCTTTGCGGCGCCGGTGATCCTGCGCCGGCTCGTCGCGCAGGGCCGCCTCGGCACCAAGAGCGGGCAGGGCTTCTACGCCTACCCGCAGTTCGACGAGCAGCAGCCGGGCGAGGTCGTCAAGGTCGAGACGCGCGGCGACGTCGCCATCGCGTGGCTGGCCAACGGGCAGGTCAACTCGATCTCGCCGGCCGTGATCGCCGACCTCGGCAAGGTCTGGGAGAAGCTCAAGAGCGACGGCACGGTGCGCGCGATGGTCGTGGCGTCCTCGTCCCCGGTGGTCTTCAGCGCTGGCGCGGACATCAAGGCGTTCACCCAGATGGACGAGACGACGGGCGCGGCGCTCATCAACGACGCGCACGCGCTGCTGCGCGACCTGGGCCAGGGCTCGATCGCGACCATCGCGGCGGTCAACGGGCTCGCCTTCGGCGGCGGCTGCGAGCTGGCCATGGCCTGCGACGTGCGCATCGCCGCCGAGTCGGCCGTCTTCGGCCAGCCGGAGATCAAGCTCGGGATCATCCCGGGCTTCGGCGGCACGCAGCGCCTGCCGCGCCTGGTGGGGGAGAACAAGGCACTCGAGATGAACCTCGTCGGCGACGCGCTCGGCGCCGAGGAGGCCTTCGAGTTCGGCCTGGTCAACCGCATCGTGGTCGACCACGAGCTGCTGGACACCGCGCTGGCCTGGGCCCGCAAGCTCGCCGAGCAGGCGCCGCTGGCGGTCCAGCAGATCAAGACGGTGTCGGCCAAGGGCGACCTCGACGAGGGCATCGAGGCCGAGAAGCAGGGCTTCGCGACGGTCTTCGCCTCCGACGACGCCAAGGAGGGCATCGGCGCCTTCCTCGCCAAGCGCGCGCCGACGTTCCAGGGGAAGTGAGCACGCCGGCGGTGCACGCCGTGGCCGGCGCCGAGCGACTCGCGGAGATGCTGCGGGGCGCCGGGTCGGTCGTCGCGCTGACCGGCGCGGGGATCTCCGTTCCGTCGGGCATCCCGGACTTCCGGTCGCCCGGCACGGGCCTGTGGGAGAACGTCGACCCGATGGAGGTCGCCCACATCGACGCCTGGCGCGCGGACCCCGAGCGCTTCTGGCACTTCTACGGCGATCGTTTCCAGACGCTGCGCGACAAGCAGCCCAACGGGGCGCACGCGGCGCTGGTCGAGCTCGAGCGCCGCGGCGTGCTCGACGCGGTCATCACGCAGAACATCGACACGCTGCACCGGCGGGCCGGGTCGTCGGACGTCGTCGAGGTCCACGGGACGATCGACTCGTCGTCGTGTCTGACCTGCGGCGCGCGCTACCCGCTGGATGACGTGACCGCCCGCTTGACGGCGTCGCCGATCAGCGTGCCGGGCTGCGACTGCGGCCAGCCGCTGAAGCCCGACGTCGTGCTGTTCGGCGAGTGGCTCCCGGAGGGTGCGCTGGGGCGCGCCTACGCGCTGGCCGCGGGCGCCGACGTGCTGCTCTGCGTCGGCTCCTCGCTGGAGGTCCACCCGATCGCGCAGCTCCCGGGCGTGACGCGCCAGGCCGGCGGGCAGGTGGCGATCGTGACCGCCGGCTCGACGCCGTGGGACCAGCACGCGGCGGTGAAGCTGAGCGGGGACGTGGTGGTCGAGCTGGAGGCGGTGGTGGCGGCGCTGTAGGGCGTGGGGGGTGCCGGCGGCCCCTGCGGCCCCTGCGGTCTCGCTCCAGACTCGGGGACGACTGAGCATTGCCGGGGCGCTCGCGCGTCGAGGTGCGCGTCGTTTGGTACCGCATGGGGTCCAAACGACGCCAACCGACCGCCGCCGGCCTGCTCCCCTACCCGATCCCCATCGCCGTCCGCGCCCGCAGCGCGGCCTCGATCAGACCCAGCGCGTGCTGCACGCCCTCGATGTGCTCCGCGCTCAGGCCGCCCTGCAGCGCGGCGTTGGCCGCCCCGCCCACCGGGCCGCGCTGGTCGCGCAGGGCGTCCAGGCGCTCCGGGAGGCCCGGCGCGCGGTCTACCCAGGGGGCCAACTCCGCCAGGGCGGCCTCGAGCGCGACCCGCAGCTGGAAGGCCGCCTCGCGCCAGCGCTCGCGGTCCACGTCGAGGCGGGCCCGCAGGGTCAGCTCCTCACAGGCCAGGGCGGCGTCGCGGCCGCCGAGGATCGCGGCCAGGCGCTCCTGAGGGCGCAGCGCAGCGTCGCGGCGCACCTTCGCCGCGCGAAAGGCGGGCAGCTCGCGGGCCTCCGACAGACGGCCGTGAGCGATCTGCTCTCCTTCGCCGATCCCGACGCGGACGGCGATCGCCTGCGCGCGGGAGACCTCACGCGCGAACGGATCGGCGCCGGCGATGCGGTTGGCGTGCAGGACGCCGTTGAGCGAGGACACTGCGGCATCCGCCTCGCCCTCCAAGTCTGCGGCGCCCAGCCACGCCTGCGCCTCCGACGCGGACGTGAACGGCTCCGCTGCCGCAAGGATCGCTCGGGCCGTGGGGACGGGCTCCGGTTCAGGGTCGCCGGAGACGCTGCGGGCCTTGCGCCCACGCAGGAAGCGCCGCTGGGGCGCCCCGAGTGTGCTCAGGACCAGGACGTGGGCCGGCTCCCCGGCGTGCCCACGCAGGACGTAACGGCCGTCAGGCGGACCCAGGAGCCACGGGAACTCGAGCTGGACGAGCCGGAAGAGGGGGGCAGCAGCTGCGGAAACCGCGCTACTCGCCCGCGTGCGCCCGGCTCGCCCGCTTGGGCGGCGTGACCTTCAGCGAGTACTTCGACGGCTCGGTCGAGACCTCGGGGTTCTCGATGCTGCCGATGCGGTCGATCAGCTTGATCCACTGGCTGGGCTTCAGCACCGCGTCGAGCTTGCGCCCCTCCTTGGACCCGGTCGCGTACAGCGGCCGGAAGCCGATGTGGATGTGGTCGTTGTGGTCGGCCAGCGCGAGCGTGTTGTCGGCGCCCTCGAAGGTCATGAGGCTGATGATCTGGTCCGGCTTCATCGTGCCCTGAAGGGTCAGCAGGCGGCGGATCGCGAGCTCGGTCACCGACCCCTCACCCTGATGGCCGAGGATCGGGATCCCGTTGACCTTGGCGACGTCGACCGCGTTGCCCGAGCTGTGCTGGGACACGTTGCCGCCCGCCGTCAGGTACCCGTGGCCGCAGCGCAGCGAGGTGACCGTCGGCTTGAGGCCGGAGGCGGCGAGGAACTCGAGCGTGGCGAGCACGCGGCGGTCAACGATGCCGGCGCGGATGTCGCGGCGGCCGCACTGGTAGGTGTCGATCCGCGGGTTGGTGAGCACGCGGCGCTGCAGCGCCTCCTTGCTCATCAGCAGGACCTGGCCGATGGTCGGGTTCTTCGCATCCGGGCCGAAGAACGGGTTCTTGCCCGCCGCGCGGTAGACCGAGGTGGACTCGAGCAGCTTCCAGCCGTCGAGGATCGGCTTCGGGTCGATGCGCGGCGCGCCGCGGCCCGCGGGGCGGATCTCGAAGCGGACGTGCGGCGAGGTGCGCGTGTCGGTCTTGCCGATGCGGCCCAGGATCGTGCCCGCGATGATCGTCGAGCCCTTCCGGAGGCGCTTGAGCTCGACGTCGGAGCGCTTGAGCCCGTAGACCTCGGTGAAGAAGCTCTTGAAGGTCGTGTAGCCGTTGAGCTCGGCGTCGGAGTTCAGCAGCTGCTCCTCACCGCCCGACTTGTAGGCCTTGGGGCGGCTCGGGTTGGCGAACAGGCGCTGCTTGGCAACCTTTGGAGCATCGAACGGCTCGACCTTGTCCACCGGCTTGCGCGTGACCTTCTTGGACGCGCGCGGGGCGGGGACGGGCTGCTTGCCGGCGCTCGCCGGGGCGGCGGGCTTCGGATCGCGCTTGGGGAGGTTGAGCTCCTTGGCGACGTCGTCCTTGCTCACCGTCTTCTGCTTGGGCACGGGGTGGGCCAGCGCGAACTTCTTCAGGTTCCCGTACGTGTAGGTGTTGCCGTACACGTCGCGCAGCTGGATGAACTTGCCCAGCCGCTTGGTGGTCCCCATGCGGATGATCTTGCCGTCCTGGACGGCGAGGACCGGGGCGCCGGGCTTGGCGAAGATGTCGACCGCGCGGCGGTTCTGGCTGGCCTCGACCGGGATCGCGGCGTTCTTGCCGCGCGCCACGCGGCGCTGGGCGTCGCGCTCGGAGATGTCGTCGGCGTAGCGCGCCTTGCCGTGCACGGGGAAGTGACCCTGCGTGAGCCCGGTCAGCGACCCGATGAGGTCGGCGGGCAGGCCGCCGATCAGCCGTGCGCGCATGAGGACCGAGTCGACGTACCAGTCGGCGTGGTTGTAGGCGAAGACGGCCTTGCGGATGTCCTTGTCGCCACCGGCGGCCTTGAGGTAGCGGGCGGCGCCGAAGATCGCGTCCACCGGGTTGAACGGATCTTTGCGACCGTCCTTGTTGGCGTCGACGCCGTACATCTTCCACGTCGACGGGATGAACTGCATCCAGCCGAGCGCGCCGGCGGAGGAGACGTTCAGGTTGCGGCCGTAGTCGGTCTCGATCTCGTTGATCGCCGCGAGGACCTCCCAGCGCACGCCGTACTCGATGCCGGCGGCCTGGTAGATCGGGAGCAGGAACGGCGGGATGCGGAACTTCTCGATGAAGAAGTTCGGGACGCCCATCGGCGCGGGGCCGGGCAGCGACAGCGAGAAGGAGGGGTTGGCGGGCGTCGGGGCGCCGCCAGCGTCACGCGTGGGCGACGGTTTGTCGGTCTTTGTGGAGGCGTCGGTGTCGGAGCCGTCGGGGGCTGCCGAGGAGCCGCCCTCGATGATGGCCTCAGGGTCGAGCTTCGCCGAGCCCTTGGACGAACGCTCCTGTTTGGGTTGAGCCTTCTCCGCGGTGACGGTGTGCGACGGCGCCTGCAACGGCTCGGTCTCCGGCGGAGCTGCGGGCGTCGTCGACTGCGCCGGCGTGGTTGCCTCGGGCGCGGCCGGGGTGGCCTGGTCCGCGGCGGGCGGGCTGACCGACGCGGGCGGGTTGGCCTCGGCGACCCCGACGATCGGCGTGTCGACGCCGGGGATCTCGATCTTCTCGAGCGGCGTGCCGGGCGGAACGTCGACGTTGACCGTGATGACCTCGCCACCGAGCAGGGTGACGGTCAGGGTCCGCAGCTCCGCGGACGCAGGGAAGACGGCGGCGCCGAACCCGACCGAGAACGCCCCGGCCGTCAGCAACCCTATGAGCAACTTGCGCGTCTTCATCATGCGAATCTGATGTCTCCTCCCGAGACCTCAACGACCGTCGGCTCCCCGTGTGAGGGCGCCAACGTACCAGGGTTCTCCGACCGGACGGGCTGGAACGTACTTGCTGGTCTGAACGAATGCAAAAGGGAACGGACTGCGAATGGGGTCTTGCGTCGCAACCGGTAGGAACACCGGCTCGCTGCAGGGGGATCGGCCTCCCGAGGCCGTCGCTTGAGCGATTCGTCCACTTTTCGCGTAGACTCACCGTGAAGTCGAGGGTCAGGTAGGCACCCACGCCTCTGCGCAGTGCGCCTGCGGTAGCCTCAGCGGCATGAGCGACCAGAGCGACAGGGGCCTGCGCGAGCGGCTCGCCAAGGGCAGCGAGGACGCGCTGGGCAAGTTCGCCCAGGATCTGCTCGAGAACCCGCTGGTCAACGGCGCCCTCTCGCGCGCGTTCGACGCGCGCGAGAAGGCCTCACAGGCGCAGGAGGTCGCGTTCGGGGCGCTGAACATCCCTTCGGCGGCCGACCTCGAGCGGCTGACCCGGCGCGTGCGGTCGGTCTCCCAGCGCCTCGAGGGGATCGAGGACGGCGTCGATCGCCTCGACGAGCGCCTCGCCAGCCTCGGCTCCGGCGGGGTGGACCAGCGCCTCGCGGCCATGGAGGCTCAGTTGGACAAGCTCGTCAAAGAGGTCTCCGCGATCCACAAGGCCGTCGGCGGCGGCCCCACGCCGAAGGTCTCGCGCAACCAGGAGCGGCTCAAGGTCGGACAGGAGTAGCGGCGGCCCCGCCGCTCACCGCGCGCACCGGCCCGGGTGTGAGCGCAGCCGCGCAGACCACCAGCGCGAAGGCGAGCATGCGCAGCGTGATGCCCAGCGCACCTTCGGGCAACGGCTCCCCGAAGACCACGAGCCCAGCCGCGATCGTCGAGAGGTTCGCCGCAGCCGACGTCACTGCGATCACCGGCACGGCGTCACCGAGCTGCAGTGACCGCGCCGAGACCACGAGGCCCACGAGCGACAGGGCGAGGATCACCGCGGCCAGGGGGTCGAGCAGGACGAGCACCCCCCGCTCGCCGAGGCTGTCCGACAGGGCCTTGATCGAGATGTCCGAAGCCCCCCACTGCAAGCCGGCGGCCGCGCCGAGCAGCACCCCGGCCCGGGCCGGGGTTCGCTGAGCCAGCAGCATGACCCCGAGCGAGGCGACGCTCAGCAGGGCCACGTACCCCGCGAGGGTGCCGCCGGCGAAGTCCGAATGCCGCTCATCGCCCGTGTTGCCGAGCGTGGCGGCCAGGAAGGCCAGGCCCGCGGCGGTCATGGCGACGCCGATCCACTCGCGCCCGGTCACCGCGATGCCGAACAGGCGCTCGGCCACCACGGTGAGCAGGACGAGGCCGCCCGCGATCACCGACTGCACGAGGCTGATCGGGGCCAGCGACAGCGCGCCGACGTGCAGCCCCCACGACGCGGTCGCCACGACGATGCCCAGCGTCCACCAGCGGTTGGAGAACAGGGCCACGGTGCTGCGGACCGGGTGCTGCCACTGCACGGGCGGCGCGTCCACGGCGCCCCGGTGCTTGTAGAGGAAGCCGACGATCGAGACGAAGGCCGTGGCGAGGGCGAGCAGCAGGCCCAACTGGACCGAGACGGGCACGGTCAGCCCCCGGCCACGCCGGCGGCCACCGGGCCCAGGGCGCGGACGGCTGCTTCGCCCATGCGCCGAACCGCTGCATCGAGCTCGTGCTCGCCGATGCGGATATCGCCACCGGCAACGCTGTCGGAGACCACCAGCAGGCAGCCGACGGCGACCCCGCGACGCTCGCCGACCGTCATCAGCGCCGCGGCCTCCATCTCCACCGCCAGCGCCCCTGCGTCGGTCCACGCGCGCGCCCGCGAGGGGTCGGGGTCGTAGAAGAGGTCGGTGGTGGCGACGAGGCCCGTGCGGTCCGCCCCCGCGGTGAGGGTCGCGGTGAGCCCCGGGTCGGGGGCGGCCACGACGCCGGCGCCCAGGGCGCGGCTCGCGCCGTCGGCCGCGAGGGCCTCGGTGACGGCGATCAGCGACCCCAGCTCCAGCCCGTCAGCGAGCGCTGCGCAGGTCCCGACCCGGACGGCCCGCTTCAGCCCGAGGTCGGCCAGTTCCTCGAGGACGATCGCGGCGCTGGGGCCGCCCATCCCCGTCGCCTGGACCGTCAACGGTTCCCCGTCGGCGTGGGCTGTGCCCGTGTAGCCCCACAGCCCGCGGTGGTGGTTGAACATGCGCGGCGTCTGGAGCAGGATCTGCGCCAGCGCCAGCGCCCTGCCGGGGTCACCGGGCAGCAGCGCGCGGGTGGCCAGGGGCGCCGTCGGATGCAGGTGCAGCGGCGCGTGATCCATGGCGCGCGAGGATAGACTCCGCCCTGGGATGCCCAAGGGCGACGACAAGCGCAGCAAGCGAGCCGACGCCGTGCGCGCCGCCGTCGACCAGGCCTTCCAGGCCACCGCGGGCCAGGCCCAGGTCACGCGCGATCGCGCCGGGGGAATCGCTGACGAGATCGCCGAGGAGCTGGCTTCGGCAGCTGGCCGGGTGCGCGGCGCAATCGACGATCTTCGTCCGTCCGCCGGCGACGAGCTGGCGGAGCTGCGCGAGCGCGTCGCCGCGTTGGAGGCGAAGGTCGCCGCCCTCGAGCAGACGCCCGCCACGCCCGCCTCCCGGCGGCGCTCCTCAGCGCCGGCCAAGCCCGCGCCCTGACCCGCGCCGGCGCGAGCGCCCCCGCGCCGCAGCGCGTGCTCATCACGGGCGTCGCGAACTTCTGGGGGCAGCGACTCGCCGGCGCGCTCGCGGACGACTCGTCCGTCGAACGCGTCGTAGGACTGGACACGCGCCCGCCGCCGGCGTCGCTGGGCACGCGCATCGAGTACGTCCAGGCCGACGTGCGCGCCCCCGAGCTCCCGGCGCTCCTGCGCGGCCACGAGATCGACACCGTGGTCCACAACGACATCCTGCAGTTCGCCGAGCCGGGCCGCTCGTCGCGTTCCCTGCACGACGTCAACGTGATCGGGACGCTGTCGCTGCTGACCGCCTGCGATCGGATCGAAACGTTGCGCACCCTCGTGGTTCGGGGGTCGGCGGCGATCTACGGCTCCGAGCCCAGCGCGCCCGCGTTCTTCACCGAGGACATGGCGCGCAGGTACCCGCTGCGCACGCGCTTCCAGCGCGACATCGGGGAGCTCGAGAACCTGTTCGAGACCTTCGCGCGCCGTCACCCGGCGGTCACGTGCACGATGCTGCGCTACCAACCCGTGATCGGCGCCTCCCTGGACAACCCGATCACCCGCCTTGCGCGCGCCCGCGTGGTGCCGACCATCCTCGGCTTCGACCCCCGCATTCAGCTGCTGCACGAGGACGATTCCGTCGACGCGCTGGCCGCCGCCGTCGCCCACCCGGTCCGCGGGCCGGTCAACGTGGCGGGCGAGGGGACCGTCTCGCTGCAGCGCATGCTGCGGCGCCTCGGCCGGCCGTCGGTGCCCATCGCCGCACCGTTGTTCGGGACGGTCGCGGGCGCGGCCGCGCGCCTGGGCCTGCCCCCGATCAGCGCCGACACCGTGCGCTACCTGCGCTACGGCCGCGGCGTTGACATCACGAAGTTGATCGACGAGGTCGGCTTTCGGCCGCGGTACACGACCCCCGAGGCGGTTGAGGCGGTCCTGCGCAGCGTCCGCGCAACTGGGGTCGCGGCGTGATCGGCGCTCCCCTGCGGCTGGCCGCGCGCGGTGCCGGCGCCGCGGGATCGGTGGTCCGGCGCTTGCGCGGCGACTACGAGGAGGACGAGTGGGGTTTCGACCCCGGCTACGCCAGCGCCGCCCAGCCGGGCCTGGACTTCCTCTACGACCGTTGGTGGCGGGTGACCGCGACGGGGGTGCAGCACGTCCCCGCCAGCGGGCGCGCGCTGATCGTCGCCAACCACGCAGGCGTCGTCCCGTGGGACGCGACGATGATGAGCACGGCCATCCAGCGCGGGTGGCCGCACGCGGCGCCGCTGCGCCAGCCGCGCTTCCTCGTGCTCAACTGGGCCTTCGAGCTGCCCTACGCGTCGGTGGCCATCCGCCGCTTCGGCGGGGTTCCCGCCTCGCCCTACAACGCGCTGCGCCTGCTCGAGCAGGACCACCTCGTCATGGTCTTCCCCGAGGGCGCGAAGGGCACCGGCAAGGCGTGGGCCGACCGCTACCGCCTGGAGCGCTTCGGCCGCGGTGGCTTCGTCGAGCTCGCCCTGCGGTCCGGTTCCCCGATCGTCCCGTGTGCTGTGGTCGGCAGCGAGGAGATCTACCCCAAGATCGCGGAGATGCCGGGCCTCGCGCGGATGGTCGGCGCGCCCTACCTACCGATCACGCCGACCTTCCCGCTGCTCGGTCTGTTCGGGGCGGTGCCGCTCCCGTCGCGGTGGCGGATCGAGTTCTGCGAGCCTCTGGACCTGTCCGCCTACGGGCCCGAGGCAGCGGAGGACCGTGCACTGGTCCTCGAGCTGTCGGAGGAGGTCCGCAGGCTCATCCAGGCGAAGGTGCACGAGAATCTCATCAAGCGAAGGGGGGCGTTCACCTAGATGGCCAAGGCCGAGTACGCATCACCGCAGGAGTTCGAGGAGGTCATGGACCAGATCTTCACGATGATGAGCGAGGACCCCGACATGGGGCCCAAGCTGCGCGACGCCGACGTTCCCCAGCGCTTCCACTTCGACGACGTCGACCTGGTCGCCAACATCCGCGCTGCCCGCGAGGGCGAGGACGGGTGCCTGCACTGGGAGTGGTCCGACGACATCGACTGGGAGCCGAAGGTCAAGATGACGATGTCCTCCGAGACCGCCAACAAGTACTTCCAGGGCAAGGAGAACGTCGCCATGGCGATCGCCCGGCGGCGCATCAAGACGGGCGGCGACGTCAAGGCGGCACTCGCGCTGATCCCGATCACCAAGCCGATCTACGCGCGCTACGCGGCGCTCGTCGAGGAGCGCTACCCGCACCTCAAGGTGTGAATCTGCCTGTTGCCCTTGACCTGCGCCCCGGGTCGGAGTAGACCTATGTCCATCAGCAAGGCGCAAGGCCGGAGAGTGGGTGGTTCACCACCCACGCGGCCGACGCAGCGGGCCGTTTGCCCCGCCGGCGGCGGGACTCTTCCTCGGAAGGTCTCGCCGCTTTCTGTTGTCCGGCGACCTCGTCGATGAGCGACCGGATCGCCCACAACGAGGTGGCCCGGCGCGTCGGGGTCAAGCCGGCGACGTTGCGGCGCTGGCTCGACGCGGGCGCAGTTCCGGGGGACGGCAAGGACGGCTGGTCGCGCTCCCAGGTCGCCCACGCCAGGGTCGTCGCCCGGTTGCGCGAGCGCGGCCATTCGCTTAAGGAGATCCGGGAGGCGACCCGCACCGGCCGGCTGGCCTTCGGCTTCATCGAGGATCTGCTCCCGCCGGCCGAGGCGTCGCTCACCGTGAAGGACGTCGCGAAGGACACCGGGCTCGAGCCCGCGCTGGTCAAGCGCGTCTTCACCACGATGGGCTTCAACGCCGCCTCGCTGGATCAGCTGTCCCACGCCGACCTTCAGCTCGTGCGCTACATCGCCAAGGTGCTCGCCTCCGGCTTCCCGCTCGTGGCGCTTCTGCAGCTCGTCCGCGTCTACGGCCAGGCGATCGCGCAGATGGCCGACGCCGAGGTGCGCCTGTTCCACCTCTACGTGCACGAGCCTCTGATGCGCGACGGCGTCGACGGGGTCGAGATGGCGGAGTCGATGCAGGGCATGGCCCGCGAGCTCATGCCGCTGTCCTCGCCGATCATGGACCACGTCCATCAGCGCTTCCTCGCGCACTTCATCGAGCAGGACGTGGTCGGGCACATGGAGGCCGACTTCGGCGAGGGAGGCATGGACCTCGGCCGCCTGCGCGTGACGATCGCCTTCGCCGACCTGGCGGGCTACACGCGGCTCACCGAGGAGCAGGGGGAGGAGCAGGCCGTCGGCGCGGTGGAGCGTTTCCAGCAGGCGGTGGCCGACACCCTGCCCGACGGGCCGCGCGTGATCAAGACGATCGGCGACGAGGTGATGATCGTCGGCTCCGACGCAGCGACGCTCGTGGACTGGGCGGTCGGCTTCCAGACCCTGATGACCGAGCGGCCGCTGCCGCGCATCGGGATTCACTCCGGCGAGACGCTCTACCGCGACGGCGACTACTACGGCCGCGAGGTCAACCTGGCCGCGCGCGTCGCGGCGCGGTCAGCCGGGGGCGAGGTGATCGTGACGCGCCCGGTGGTCGAGGCGGCCGGCCCGCACCTGGAGTTCGAGCGGATCGGCGAGGTGCGCCTGAAGGGCTTCAACAACGCGACGGAGCTGTTCATCGCGCGGACGGCGGACGAGGACTGAGGGCTACGCGGGCGCCCCGGTGCGGATGAGCTCGCGGACCTCCTCGGGGTCCATCTCCGCCGGCTCGGTCGTCGCGATGAAGTCGAGCAGGACCTGCGTGAAGCGCACCGGCTCGTCGAGGAAGGGGAAGTGCCCGGCGTCAGGGAAGATCTCCAGGCGGCTGCCTGGGATCACCTCGGCAGTGTGCCGGCCGTGCGCCGCCGGGATCATGCGGTCGTTCTCGCCCCAGACGATCAGCGTGGGGGCGCTGGCGGCCAGGTACAGGCGGTCGTGTGCGCTGACGCGCTGGCCGCCCATGTCGATGATGCCGCTGGCGGTGTGGATGAACGCCTGGCGCGTCTCGAGGTCGCCGAGCGAGGAGAAGCTCTTGGCGATCTCGGCGAGGTCGGAGGCGGGGCGCAAGCCGACGCGCCGCAACGCACCCGCGACGGCGCCCACGACCTTGCGCACCGGCTCAGCGCACAACAGGGGCAGCACGACGCTCGCGCCCGGCAGTGTGGCCGAGCGCAGGAGGAGGTTCACCTCGCGACCGAGGCCGCCGCTGGAGACCAGCGCCATGCGCTCCACGCGCTCGGGGAACTGGTAGGCGAAGACCATCGCGACGCCGCCGCCGAGCGAGTGCCCCACGATCGTGGCGCGGTCGTGGCCGAGCAGCGCCAGCAGGTCGCGCACGGCGCTGGCGTACGCGCCGAGTGAGTAGTCGCCGCGCGGCTTGGCCGACTCCCCGTGGCCGAGGAGGTCCGGCGCGATGATTGTGTGGTCCGCCGCCAGCGACGGCATGACGCCCTCCCACTGGGCCGAGCTGCCGGTGATCCCGTGCAGCAGGACCAGCGGCGGTCCCTGTCCGGCCGTGCGGTAGCGGACGTGGTGGCCGTGCAGGACGGCCTCCTTGATCTCGATGCTCGGCAGGGGGCTCATGGTGCCTCTCGGGTGACGGTGGCCAGCGCGCCCTGGACGGCGGCGCGACGGACGGCTTGGGGATCGAGCGCGAACATCTCGGCGACGCCCGGCTCGTGCCTGCGCACACCCACGCCGCTGCGCGCGAGGTGCATGGTGCCCAGCGTCTGGGCGTAGATGTGGTTCGCGGCGAAGTCGGGGTCGGCGACGGCGAAGACGCCATCGCGGGCGCCGGCGTCCAGGGTGCGCGACAGGCCCCCGAGGAGCGCTCCCATCGCCTGGCCGAGGCGCAACCAGACCGCTTCGGAGACGCTGTCCTGCAGCTCGGCGGCGGGGCGGCGCATGAGCGAGAGCGCGCAGTCCAGGAACGCCGGGTAGCGCAGGCAGAAGGCGGCGTAGCCGTCGATCGAGCGCTCCAGGCTCGCCACCGGCTCGCGCACGTCGGCGAGGTCGGCGTCGAGCTCCTCGCGCAGCTCGTCTAGGTAGCGCGTCACCGTCAGCACGAAGAGCTCCTCCTTGGAGGAGAAGTGCCGGTAGATCTGCGCCTTGTTGATGCCGACGGCGCGGGCGATCTCCTCCATCGGGGCGTCCTGGAGGCCGCGCTCGTCGAAGAGCGCGCGGGTCGCATCGACGATGTCGTGCTCGCGCTTGCGGCGGGTCTGGAAGCGGGTGGCGATCGGCCAAACTGTAACAGTGCGTGTCACCACCGTTTACACTGTTGCGCCATGGAAGCCGCCACCGCCCCCGTCGACCTCGAAGCCGCTCCCGAGGCCGGCTCCTTCACCCTCGAGCTGACCCAGGATCAGAAGGACATCCGCGACTGGGTCCACGGGTTCGCCGCCGACGTCGTGCGCCCCGCCGCCCACGAGTGGGACGAGCGCGAGGAGACGCCGTGGGACATCATCAAGGAGGCCGCGAAGATCGGCCTGTACTCCTTCGAGGGCCTCGGCCAGTTCTTCTCCGACCCGACCGGGTTGTCCCTGCCGATCGTCAACGAGGAGCTCTTCTGGGGTGACGCGGGCATCGGCATGGCGATCATGGGCTCGACGCTGGCCGTCGCCGGCATCTTCTCCTCCGGCACGCCCGAGCAGATGGGCGAGTGGATCCCGCAGTGCTACGGCACCGCCGACGAGCCGGCCATCGCCTCCTTCTGCGTCTCCGAGCCGAACGCCGGCTCCGACGTCAGCGCGCTGCGCACCCGCGCGAAGTTCGACGAGGCCACCAACGAGTGGGTCCTCAACGGGCAGAAGGCGTGGGCGACCAACGGTGGCATCGCCGCTGTCCACGTCGTCGTCGCGTCGGTCGACCCCGAGCTGAAGTCCCGCGGCCAGGCGGCGTTCGTCATCGGCCCCGACACCCCGGGCCTGACCATGGGCACCAAGGTCAAGAAGCACGGCCTGCGCGCCTCGCACACCGCCGACGTCTTCCTCGACGACTGCCGCATCCCGGCCGCCAACGTGCTCGGCGGCAAGGAGAAGCTCGCCGAGCGCCTGGCCCGCGTGCGCGAGGGCAAGAAGGGCAACTCCCAGGCCGCGATGCAGACCTTCGAGGCCTCCCGTCCGACGGTGGGCGCCCAGGCCGTCGGCATCGCGCGCGCCGCCTACGAGTACGCGCTGGACTACGCGAAGGAGCGCGAGCAGTTCGGGCGCAAGATCATCGAGAACCAGTCGATCGCCTTCGCGCTGGCCGACATGAAGCTCGAGATCGACGCCGCGCGCCTGCTGGTCTGGCGCGCCTCGTGGATGGGCCGTTCGGGGCACAAGTTCGAGAACGCCGAGGGCTCGATGAGCAAGCTGAAGGCTGGCGAGGTCGCCGTCTGGGTCACCGAGCGGGCGATCCACATCCTCGGCGGCAACGGCTACACCCGCGAGTTCCCGGTCGAGCGCTGGCACCGCGATGCGAAGATCTACACCCTTTTCGAGGGCACGAGCGAGATCCAGCGCCTCGTGATCGCCCGGGCGATCAGCGGGATGCACATCAAGTAGGGACGGCGGCGGATCGGGCTGCCCGCCGCTTTGGGCGACATTTCGGTCGCCCAGCGTCCTGAATGTCGCCCAAGCGCGCGCGGGGCGCAGATACCTGGCGTTCTGGGCGACATTTCGGTCGCCCAGCGTCCTCAATGTCGCCCAAGGCGCCGGCAGGGCGGCGCTCCCCTCGACCGCGCTGTCCCCGACCTCGCCTAGTGTCTCCCGCACCCGCCTGCCACGATCACCGGGTGACCGACGACGTTCTCGAGCGCGTCCGCGCGACGAGTCTGCTCGCACCGGGGGAGCCCGTGCTCGTCCTGCTCTCCGGTGGCCGCGACTCGGTCTGCCTCCTCGACGTCGCGGTGCAGCTGAGCGGCCGCGGCAGCGTCCGGGCGTTGCACGTCAACTACGGCCTGCGGGGCGGCGCATCCGACGGCGACGAGACCGCGTGCCGCGAGCTGTGCGCGCGGCTCGAGGTGCCGCTCGAGGTCCGCACGGCGCAGCGGCCCGCCGACGCGCCCGGGAACCTGCAGGCGTGGGCGCGCGATGTCCGCTACGCCGCGGCCACCCGCGCCACCAGCGCCGCGGCGCAGATCGCCGCCGCGCACACGCAGACCGATCAGGTCGAGACGATCCTCTACCGCCTCGCGGCGTCCCCGGGGCGGCGCGCGCTGCTCGGAATGGAGCCCCGCGCCGGGAAGCTGATCCGGCCGTTGCTGGGCGTCACCCGCGAGGAGACGGCGGCATGGTGCCGCGCGCGCGGGCTGGCCTGGCGCGAGGACGCCAGCAACGACGACGAGGCCTTCGCGCGGACGCGCGTCCGCGCCGGGCTGGTCCCGGCGTTGCGCGAGGTGCATCCCCAGGCCGAGGTCAACGTGGTCCGCACGGCCGAGCTGCTGCGCGAGGAGGCCGCGGTGCTCGACGAGGTCGTGGGCACCGCCCTGGCCGGGCGCGATCACATCGCGCTCGATCAGCTGGGCCGACTCCCCGATGCTCTGGCGCGCCTGGTGGTGCGCCGTCTGGCCGAGGACGCGACGGGCCGGCCGGGCGCGCGGGCAGCGGCCCGCCTGCACGACATCCTCGCCCTTGATCCCGCGGACGCCGCGCTCGACCTCGGCGACGGTGCACGCGCCCTGGTGCGCGACGGCACGCTGCGCCTGGCCCGCACCCCGTAGGTTTCGGGGTCAGATGGCCGATCGCACGAGTACGCACGTCTGGTCGCGGGGTCCTGCGGCGCCTGGCGCCCCCCGCGCCCTTGCCAATGGCCCCGCCCTACGCCAGCCGTCCACAGATCCCCGCACCCAGACGCACGTCCTCATGCGATCGGCCATCTAGTGCGCGACCCCCACATCGGCGAGATCCTCGTCCAGGCCGACGACGTGCGCCGCCGCGTCCGCGAGCTCGGCGTCGAGATCGGCCGGGACTACGCGGACAAGGACCTCCTGCTCGTCGGGATCCTCAAGGGCGCCGTCTTCTTCCTGGCCGACCTCATGCGCGCCCTGGACATCCCGTGCGAGGTCGACTTCATGGCCGTGGCCTCCTACGGCAGCGCGACCGATTCCAGCGGCGTCGTGCGCATCCTCAAGGACCTCGACCAGCCGATCGCGGGGCGCAACGTGCTGATCGTCGAGGACATCGTCGATTCGGGCCTCACGCTCCAGTACCTGCTGCGCAACCTCGGCGCGCGCGATCCCGCGTCAGTGGATGTCTGCGCGCTGCTGACCAAGCCGGACCGGCGCAAGGTCGAGCTCGACCCGCGGTACGTCGGGTTCGAGATCCCGGACCGGTTCGCCATCGGCTACGGCCTGGACCACGCGGAGCGCTACCGGAATCTGCCCTATGTTGCGGCGCTGCGCGAGTAGTCCGGAAACAGTCATCCGCGGCGGCGCGAACCGCGTAGCAATCGGCATGAAGAGCGTGGTTGACGGCACAACCTCCCTGCTAGGCTCCACCCTGTGAGCCGGTTCTTGAAGAGCGCCGCCTTCCCCATCCTGATCGTCATCGTGCTCGCGTTCTTCGCGCAGCGGCTGATCTCGCCGGGGCCGGAGGAGCAGCCGCCGAGCTACGGCGACTTCATCACCCAGCTCGACCGTGGCGACATCAAGAAGGTCGACGTTCGCACGAAGGACAACGTCCTCGTCGTCACCCCCCGCGAGGGCAAGGGCAAGAAGTACGAGACGGGCTACACCGACGGCGCCGCGCCGCGCCTGGACGCCCGCCTCGAGGCCGCCAAGGCCGACAACAAGATCCTCGACTACGACACCGAGGGCCGCCGCTCCAACGGCTGGATCTCGGCGCTCACCTACGTCCTGCCGTTCCTGCTCTTCATCGGGTTCTGGATCTTCCTGATGAACCAGATGCAGGGCGGCGGCTCGAAGGTCATGTCGTTCGGAAAGTCCAAGGCCAAGCGCATGACGGCCGACTCGCCGAAGATCACCTTCCGCGACGTCGCGGGGGTCGACGAGGCCGTCGAGGAGCTGCACGAGATCAAGGAGTTCCTCGAGAACCCGAAGAAGTTCCAGGCGCTCGGCGCGCGGATCCCGAAGGGCGTGCTGCTCTACGGGCCCCCGGGCACCGGCAAGACGCTGCTGGCCCGCGCCGTGGCCGGCGAGGCCGGGGTGCCGTTCTTCTCGATCTCCGGCTCGGACTTCGTCGAGATGTTCGTCGGCGTGGGGGCCAGCCGCGTGCGCGACCTCTTCGAGCAGGCCAAGCAGAACTCGCCGTGCATCATCTTCATGGACGAGATCGACGCCGTCGGGCGCCATCGTGGCGCCGGTATGGGCGGTGGCCACGACGAGCGCGAGCAGACGCTGAACCAGCTCCTGGTGGAGATGGACGGCTTCGAGGCGAAGGACAACATCATCATGATCGCGGCCACCAACCGGCCCGACATCCTCGACCCCGCCCTGCTGCGCCCCGGCCGCTTCGACCGCCAGATCACCGTCGACCGGCCCGACCGCAAGGGCCGGGCGAAGATCCTCGAGGTCCACACGCGCGGCAAGCCGCTGGCCAAGGGCATCGAGATCGACGCGCTCGCGGGCCAGACCCCTGGGTTCACCGGCGCCGACCTCTCCAACCTGGTCAACGAGGCCGCGCTGCTGGCCGCCCGCACCGGCAAGCGCGAGATCACGCAGGTGGAGCTCGAGGAGGGGATCATGCGCGTGATCGCCGGCCCCGAGAAGAAGACGCGGGTCATGAGCGAGAAGGAACGCCTGATCACCGCCTACCACGAGATGGGGCACGCGCTGGTCGGCCACTACCTGGAGCACTCCGACCCGGTGCACAAGATCTCCGTCGTCTCGCGCGGCCAGGCTCTGGGCTACACGATCTCGATGCCGCAGGAGGACCGCTTCCTCACCACGCGCGCCGAGCTGTCGGACTCGATGGCCATGACGCTCGGCGGTCGCGCCGCCGAGGAGATCGTCTTCTCCGAGATCACCACAGGCGCCTCGAACGACCTCGAGAAGGTCACCTCGACGGCGAAGCAGATGGTCATGCGCTTCGGCATGAGCGACAAGCTCGGGCCGCGCGTCTTCGGTCACGACCAGACGCAGCCGTTCCTGGGCCGCGAGTTCCAGGCCCAGGCCGACTACTCCGACGAGATCGCGCGTGAGATCGACGACGAGATCCGCCGCATCGTCGAGGCCGCCCACCAGCGTGCGCTGGAGATCCTCTCCGAGCATCGCGAGGCGCTGACGAACATCTCCGAGATCCTCGTCCGCCGCGAGACGATCGAGAAGGAGGAGTTCCAGGCGCTGCTGGCCGGGACCTCCGAGGAGGACGTCTTCGGCCCCGACGAGCCGGCGGCGACCGATCCTCCCGCGCCGCTGGACGCCACGCCCGCTGACCGCCAGGGGCGCGAGTCGCCGCGGGCGCTGCCGCGGCCTGGGCTGGCTGGGGCCGAGGCTCGGTCGTTGGATCTGCCTGAGAAGCCTGAGCTCGCGTAGCGCGTTCGGGTCGCTGGAGGGCCGTCATGCGCGTGATCGGGTGCCTCTCGCTGTTTTTGCTGGTGGTGCTGTGCGGCGGGCCGGCGGTGGCCGCCGCAGCGCCGGCCGCGCGCGGCGTCGTCGTGGCCAGCGATGGGTCCGCGAAGCTCTCCGTCCGTGACGATGGGCGCGCGCTCTGTCTGGGGCTGGCAGATTCGCAGTCCTGCGGCGACGAAGGAGGGGGCGCCGTGACGATCGCGAGCCCGAGCGGCAGCCCCGGCGTGACGCCGCGGCGCTTTCTCGGCGCCGCCGTGCCCACCGCAGCGACGCGCGTCGAGGTGCGCCGCGCCGGCAAGCTGCTGGCGAGCGGTCCGACGGTGGCCGGGGAGGCCTACCGTGGCCGCCGGGCGGGGAGCGTGCGCTTCGCGCTCGTCCGCCTCCCGGCCGGGGTCGGGGAGGCTGGCCTGCGGGTCCGCGCGATCGATGCCGGCGGAGCGCCGGTGGAGGTCTTCGCGCCGGGCGAAAGCGACCTCGTCACCGACCGCCGCGTCCTGATCGCCGGCCGCTCCGGACGCACCCGCTGGTCGGTCATCAGCGAGCGACGATCGTCGCTGTCGTCCGCGCTGTTCGACCTCGACCACGAGACGGTCAAGCGGTGTCTGACGGTCGACCTCGGGGGCTCGCGGGACTCGAGCCCTTCTGAGGGGGAGTGCGCCGGGGGGACGCCGCAGGACAACGCGTTCGGTTCTCTCTTCCCCGCTTTCGGTCCCGGCCGGGGCGCCGCCCTCGAAGAGGTGTGCGCTGCGCGCTTCCGACTGCTGCACGGGGTCGTCGCCGGACGGCGCGTCCGGGTGAGCGTCGTGCTCGGCGATGGTCGCCGGCTGCGGGCGCGTTCGGCGCCGTTCCCCGAAGCGGGGGGGACCGCCTACGCGATCGTCGTGCCGCCCGGGGCGGCGATTCGCAGCGTGCGCTTGGAGTCCGCCGACGCGGCGGCGCGCACCCTCAGGTTCTCGGCGCCGCCGCTGACGGTCACCTGCGCGTCCGGGTTCCCGAGCTTCGACGGGGGTGGAGGCTTCGACCCGAGCTTCGGCCCCGCCAAGCTGCTGACGAACCTGCCGACCGTGACGCCCGCCGGGCCCGTCACCAAGGTCGCCGGCGTTCCCGGCTTTCGGATCGCCGACGGCCCGGGTGATTCGCTCTGCCTCGCGGTGGCGGACCGGCCGTTCACGGCGCTGAGCTGCGCGATCGTCGCGCCGGGGTACAGCGAGTCGCTCGGCGCCGTGGACGACTTCTCGCGGCCGCGTGCGTTCGTGTTCGCCGTGCCCGCGCAGGTGGCCCGCGTCCGGTTCGGCCCGAAAGCTGGTCCGGCACGGGAGCTCCCGACCGTGGCTGCCGACGGGTACGCCGGGCGCTACGCCGGCCGGGCGCGCTTTCTCGCGGCGACGGTCACGGGGTTTCGCGAGTTTCAACGCATGGTCCTGCTCGACGATGCCGGGAAGGTGTTGCACACGGAGACCGACGACACCTCGGAGACCGATCTCGCGGGGCCGAAGGTCTCGACGCCGCGACGGATCGCCGGTGCCCGCGGGCGGCCCTCTCTGTGGCAGACCTCGTTCCGCACGGGTGGGACCACGCTTCGCTGCCTCGCGCTGACCCGCGGTGGGCCACCGCGTGCGCACCGCCGCTGCCGCGCCGTGCGGTCCGGCCCGGTTGCCGTCATCGTCTCCGCTTCGTGCGCCACCCACCGGTTGACGGTCGCCGTCGTGACGGCGCGCGGCTCGCGGGTGTCCGTGCGCGACGCGCGCGGCGCCCGGCGGGCCCTCCCGCTGCGCTCGGGTGCAGCGGTCCTCGCCCTGCCGACGAGGGTCGGGCTGGCCTCGTTGACGGTCGAGCGCCGCGGGCGGCGGACGGCGCGCGTCCCCGTGCACGCACCCGCGGCAACCGAGCAGTGCGGCTGGGACGCGGTGCTCAGCCCTATGGACTCGTTCCGCAGCTCGACGGATGTCGTGGCCCGGCCGGTTTCGCGGTAGGGCAGCGCCGTGGGGAGCTTCCTCGTGATGGGCGTCGTCAACGTCACGCCCGACTCGTTCTCCGACGGCGGCCTGTGGACCGACCCCGCGCAGGCCGTGGCCCACGGGCTCGACCTGGCGGCAGACGGGGCGCAGCTCGTCGACGTCGGAGGGGAGTCGACCCGCCCCGGGGCCGACCCGGTCACCGCAGAGGAGGAGCTCGCCCGCGTGGCACCAGTCGTGCACGGGCTGGTCGCCGGGGGGGCACGGGTCTCCATCGACACGTCCAAGGCCGAGGTCGCCCGCGGCGCGCTGGCCGCCGGTGCCGACTACGTCAACGACGTCGCCGCGTTCCGGTCGGACCCCGAGCTCGCACGCGTGGTGGCCGACGCCGGGGTCGACTGCTGCCTGATGCACATGCTCGGCGATCCACGGACCATGCAGGAAGATCCTCGCTACGACGACGTGGTCGACGACGTCAAAGCGTTCCTCGAGGAGCGCCTCGCGGCGGTCGTCGCCGCCGGGATCGCGGAGGACCGCGTGCACCTCGACCCGGGCATCGGGTTCGGCAAGACCATCGACCACAACCTCGAGCTCCTCGACCGCCTCGACGAGATCGTCGCGATCGGTCGTCCGGTGATGATCGGCACCTCGCGCAAGTCGTTCATCGGGAAGCTCACGGGGCAGGCCGCGGCCGCCGAGCGCATCGAGGGGACCATCGCCACGAGCGTCCTCGCGCTCGAGCGGGGGGCCACGATCTTCCGGGTCCACGACGTCGCGCCGGTGCACCGGGCGCTCACGGTGGCGGCTGCTACGTTGCGCCGCCATGGACCCTGACGACGACTCCGAGGACCTCCTGCCCGACGAGGAAGAGGACGACGACGCCGGGTTCGACGACGGGGAGGGCCCGCAGACCGAGGTGACGATCGAGATCACCGGGCTGTCGCTCTACACCCACCTCGGGGTCTCCGAGGCCGAGCGCGAGGTGGGCCAGCGCCTCGTGCTCGACCTGCGGCTGGAGGTCGGCGAGTCCGACGCCACGGTGACCGACATGGTGCAGGACACCGTCGACTACGGCGAGGTCTGCAACCTCGTCGCGCTCATCGCCCAACAACGGCCCTACAGGACGCTCGAGCGCCTCTGCTCCGCCATCGCCGACCGGCTGATCTCGGACTTCGGGACCGAGGAGGTCTGGGTGAAGGCGGCCAAGCCCGAGCCGCCGATCGCGCTGCCCGTCGAGCAGGTCTCGGTCGAGGTCTGGCGCCAGGCCGCGGGCAGCTGATCGACATCGCCTTCGGCGCCTTTGCCGAAAAGGGCTTCCACGGGACCTCGACCGAGCCCGTCGCCCGCGAGGCCGGCATCTCGCACGCCTACCTCTTTCGCATCTTCCCGACCAAGAAGATGCAAATGCACACGACTTCATGGCGCAGGGCATGCTGCTGAGCGTCGCCGCCTCGCTGTCGCTCGGTGAGATGGCGGATGTCGACCCGCTCATCGCGGTCCTCTTGCCGCACGTGCTGGACGAGGCGAGCTGAACCGGTGGCCGCCGCCGCCGAGACCGCCTTCGACCGCGCGACGGCCCTGACCGCGGTCGCGCGCGGCGTGTTCGCCGCCGACTGCGATGCGGGCTGGTTCGCCCCGACGGGACCCAACGGGGGCTACCTCGCCGCCCTCGTGCTGCGCGCGATAGAGGCCGAGGTCGCCGACCCCGGGCGCCCAGCCCGGTCGCTGACGCTGCACTACCTGCGGGCGCCGAAGGCGGGACCGGTGCAGATCAGCGTGGTCACGGAGCGCCGGGGGCGCTCGACGTCCTCGATGTCAGCCCGCCTGACCCAGGACGGTCAGGACATGGTCCTGGCGCTCGCGGCCTTCGCAGGCGACCTTCCGACCGCCGCGCAGTACGCGGGTGCCCCGCCGGAGTTGCCCGAGCCCGAGACGCTCGAGCCCGTTCCCTCCATCGCGGGGGCCGCCCCCGCGATCATGCAGCAGATGGCGATGCGGGTCGCCGTGGGGCCATGGCCATTCACCAGCGGCAAGGAGGCACTGACGGGCGGGTGGCTGCGGTTGGCCGAGCCGCGCGTTCCCGACGCGCCGCTGCTGGCCTGCTACGCCGACGCCTGGTGGCCGACGCCGTTCTCGCGGCTGGACCGCCCGGTCGGTGCGCCGACGATCGACCTGACCGTCCACTTCCGCGCGCCGGACGCAGCGGCGCGAGTCGCGGCCGACGAGCCGCTGCGGGCGATCTTCCGCTCCACCACCTCCCACGGCGGGTTCTTCGAGGAGGACGGGGAGCTGTGGTCGCGCGACGGGGTGCTGCTGGCCCAGAGCCGCCAGCACGCCCTGTTGCGGCGGTGAGCACGACGGGGTACCTCGGGCTCGGCGCCAACGTCGGGGACCGGCGCGCCAACCTGCAGGCGGCGGTCGGCGCGCTGCCGAACCACGGGGTTGCGGTGCTCGCGTCCGCGTCGGTCTACGACACCGATCCGGTGGGGGCGATCCTCGACCAGCCGGCCTTCCTCAACAGCGCGCTGCGGATCCAGACGGAGCTCGACCCGGAAGCGCTGCTGGACGCATGCAAGACGGTGGAGCGCGAGGTCGGCCGTGATCCCGACGGCGTGCCGCAGGGCCCGCGCTGCATCGACGTCGACGTGCTGCTGCTCGGCGATCACGACCACGGGTCCGACCGCATGACGCTTCCGCACGACCAGGTGCTCCGGCGGCGCTTCGTCCTCATCCCGTTGCTCGAGCTCGACTTCGCGCTGCGGACCCCCGCGGGCGCGTCGCTGGCCGACGCGCTGGCGGTCCTGCCGCTGACCGAGGGCGTGCGACGGGCGGGGCCGCCGCTGCGCACCGGCTGACTCAGCCTGCCTTCGGCGCGTAGCGGTGATGCAGGATCAGCGGGTTGCCGTCCGGGTCGCGGAAGTAGGCCTGCCAGCAGACGCCGCTGTCGACCCCGCCGGCGAACTCGACGCCGCGCGCCTCCAGCTCCTGCCGGGCGGCCGCGACGTCGTCGACCCGGAGCGCGATGGGGCTGCCGCTGACCTTGAACTCCAGCCCAAAGGCCTCCACCTCCATGACCGCGAGCGTGAGGTTGCCCGTCTCGAACTCCACGCCGGGGTGGGTCCCGTACCTGGCGGTCTCCGGAAGGCCCAGCACCGTGCCGTAGAAGGCGACGGCGCGCTCGAAGTCACGGGTCGGCACCATGACGAAGTCGACGCCCCTGACGAGGGTCGCGGTCTCGGTGGGGGTCATCTGCATCTCCTCGGGTCGTCGGGCATGTCAGCTCTGGGGACCTCCCGCGCGCTGCGAGCTCATCGCAGCGTCCGCAGCATCCGGCGCAGGATCACGAGCATCTCCTCGCGGGCCGCGTCCTGGTCGTCGGCTCGCGCCACGACCATCGCCGCCTCGTCCACCGCGCCGATCAGGACGTGCGCCAGGGCCCGCACGGGCTGAGGTTCGATGCGCCCGGCGTCGACCGCGGCCTGCAGCACCCCCTCCACGAGGCCGAGGCCGTAGCGCATGCCGATCTCGCGCCAGCGCTCCCAGCCGAGCACGCTAGGGGCGTCGATGAGCGCGATCCGCTGCACCTCGGGTTCGGCGGCAGCGCGCAGGAACTGCTCGACGCCCGCCTCGAGCGCCGCAAGCGGATCCTCGGTGTTGCCGCCGAGCGCCTCCTCCGCGATCCGCTGGGTGATCTCGGCCTCGACGGCCTCGAAGACCGCCTCGAACAGCGCCTGCTTGTCGGCGAACTGGTGGTAGAGGGCGCCACGGGTGACCCCGGCGGCGCGGACGACCTCCTCCGTGCCCACGTCGGCGTAGCCCCGGGCGGCGAACAGCGGGCGCGCGGCGGCGACCAGCGCGGCGCGCGTGGAGGCCGATCTCGTGGTGTGCTTGCTATTCATACAGGCTGTATGTATGTTCCCACGCATGAGCCGATCGAGCGTCGACCTCCCGCACGGGACCATCCACTATCTCGACACGGGCGGCGACGGGCCCCCGATCGTCTTCGTGCACGGGCTGCTCGTTGACGGCCGACTGTGGCGCAAGGTCGTCGCCGCGCTCGAGGGCGAGTTCCGCTGCATCGTCCCCGACCTGCCGCTGGGCTCGCACACCACCCCGATGAAGCCAGGCGCCGACTTGACCCCGCGCGGGGTCGCCACGCTGATGGCCGACTTCATCCGCGCGCTGGGGCTGGAGCGTCCGGCCTTGGTCGCCAACGACACGGGTGGCGCCCTGACGCAGATCATGATCACCGACCACCCCGGGGTCGCCGGCCCCGTCGTGCTCACGCCGTGCGACACGTTCGACAACTTCCTGCCGAAGGCGTTCCGCCCGCTGCAGTACGCCGCGAAGGTCCCCGGGCTGTTCACCGCCCTCGCGCAAGGCACGCGCGTGGTCGCGCTGCGCCGCCCCGTCTTCGCCCTGCTGACCAAGCGCGCCATCCCGGACGCGATCACCGAGGCCTGGGCGCGGCCGTACCTGCAGGACGCGGGCGTGCGCCGCGACACCCTGCGCTTCGTCCGCGCGATCCACACGCGCTACACGCTCGACGCCGCGGCCCGCCTGGGGAGCTTCGACCAGCCGGTGCTGCTGGCCTGGGCCCCCGAGGACCCCTTCTTCAAGTTCGACCACGCGCAGCGCCTGGCTCAGATCATCCCCGACGCGCGCATCGAGACGGTCGAGGACTCGCTGGCGTTCGTGCCGGAGGACCAGCCGGAGCGGCTGGCCGAGCTCATCCGTGGCTTCGTGCCGCGTCCGGCAGCCACGCCGCCGGGAACACGCCCGCCGGCACCGAGCCCGGAAGGGGCGCCAGCAACCTGACGGCCAGGGCGCCCGCGGGGCGGGGCGCGATCAGTGGCTTGACGTCGCCGATCGTCATGAGCAAGCGCAGCGTCGCGGTGATCTGCAGATCGGCCGCGTTGGGATGCTCGCCGCCCATCACGCCCTCGTCGATCCAGGCGTCGACCCGGTCCAGATGGGCGGGCAGCGCCTTGAGGTCGGCGCGCGCGTTCCCCTCGTCCACGTCGTTGAGCTTGGCCTCCAGGCGGGTGACGATCGGGGCCAACGCCAGCAGGACAGGCTGCGGCAGGGCCGGCAGCTTGGCGCCTTCCTGGTAGCCGGCCATCGCCCGCGGATGCTTCGCGAAGGCGAACCACAGCAGGCGCCGCCCGATCGGCTGCAGGACCTCGTCGCCCCACTCCTCCGCGCGGCGCACCTTCGCCTGCGCGTCGGGGTCGGAGCCGTACAACGACGGCTCGGGGACCATCTCCTCGAAGCGCTGCAGCAGCGCCCGCGAGCCACTGACCTTGGTGCCGTCCGCGAAGGCCATGGCGGGGACGGTCCGCTCGCCGAAGCGGACGCGCTGCAGCACCGCGTGCGACGGCGGGATCATCTCGACCGTCTCGTACGGGATGCCCTTGAGCTTCAGCGCCTCCTCCGCGGTCGCGCAGGGGTGGGAGCCGTGGACCACGTAGAGCTTGTTGGGCATCCGAGCACCATAATCGGGCGATGCTGCTCGTCGTCGACGTCGGGAACACCCAGACCCACTTCGGGACGTGGCGCGGCGACGAGCTCGTCGAGCACTGGCGCTTCGCGACGATCCGCTCCTCCACCGCCGACGAGCTCGGCGCCGCGCTGCGCAACCTGCTCGAGCTGCGCGGCACGGGGATGGCCGACCTCGACGCGTCGATCGTGTCCAGCACGGTGCCCGCGCTGCAGCCGGAGTGGACCTCGATGGCCCAGCGCTACCTGGGCCACGAGATGACCACCGTGGGCGCCGGGGTGAAGACCGGGATGCCAATCCGCATCGACAACCCGCGCGAGCTCGGAGCCGACCGGCTCGTCAACGCGATTGCCGCCTACGAGCACGTCGGCGGTGCGTGCGTCGTCGTCGACTTCGGCACCGCGGTCAACGTCGACGCCGTGTCGTCGGACGGCGAGTACCTCGGCGGCACCATCGCGCCCGGCGTCGAGATCTCGATGGAGGCGTTGGAGAACCGGGCGGCCAAGCTCGTGCGCGTCGACCTCGCGCCACCGCGCGCGTTCATCGGCAAGTCGACGGTGGAGGCGATTCGCTCGGGCGTCATCCACGGCTTCGCCGGCGCCGTGGACCACATCGTCGACGGTGTCGCGGAGGAGCTGGGCGCGGAGCCCCGGGTCATCGCCACCGGGGGGTTGGCCGAGCACATCGCGCCCTTCTGCAGCACGATCGACGAGATCGACGACCTGCTTACCCTGAAGGGCCTGCGCCTGTTGCAGGAGAGAAACCGATGACCACCCCGCCGCGCTCGCTGACCGACCCCTGGGCCCTCGGGCCGCTGACGATCCCCAACCGGGTGGTCCTGGCGCCCCTGGCCGGGATCGGCAACTGGTTCGTGCGCCTGCAGGCCAAGCGGCACGGCGCGGGCCTCGCGGTCTCCGAGATGGTCTCCAGCCACGCGATTCACCACCGCAACGAGAAGACCCTCACCGAGCTGCTGCGCATCCACCCGGACGAGGCGACCGCCGGCCCCGGCGGCCCGACCTCGATGCAGCTCTTCGGCGCCGACCCGGAGGTCATGCGCTCGGCGGCGGCAACGGCCGCGCAGGCGGGCGCGGACATCATCGACCTGAACATGGGCTGCCCGGTGCCCAAGGTGTGCAAGACCGGCGCGGGGGCGGCGCTGATCAAGGACCCGGACACCGCGATCGAAGTGGCCCGCGCGGCCGCCGAGGGCTCCGGGCTGCCGGTGACCGTCAAGCTGCGCTCGGGACAGCGCAAGGGGGAGACCGACGGCTACGCCCTCGCCCACCGCCTGGTCGACGAGGCCGGCGTCGCCGCGATCACCTTCCACCCGCGCAGCGCGCAGGTCCAGCACAAGGGGGAACCCGACTTCGAGCTGGCGGCCCGGCTGGTCGCCTCCCTCGGGGCTCCGGTGATCCTCACGGGGGCCATGAACACGCCCGCGGGCATCAAGACCGCCTTCGAGCACACCGGCGCCGAGGCCGTGATGCTCGCCCGCGGGGGCCTGGGCAACCCGTGGCTCTTCGAGCAGCTGCTGGGGCTGCGCGACCCGGCCCGCGCGCCGGAGCCCGAGGAGGTCCTCGCCGAGCTGAGCTGGGTCATCGACCGCTGCGTCGAGCACCTGGGCCCCGATCGGGCCGGCCGCTACCTGCGCAAGTGCTACCCGTGGTACGTCGAGCGCCTAGGGGGCGACCGCGAACTGCAGGCGGCGCTGCAGTCCACGGACACCGTGCAACAGGCGCGGGCGCTGCTGCGCGAGGTCGTCCCGGTAGCCGTCGCCGCCTGAAAAGGCCACGGTTATACTGCCGCCCCTTCGCCGCGCCTGAGGGCCGCGATCGCCCTGTCTGCGCCGACCCACCGAGAGCCTCATGCCCAGAGACGTCCTGCTCACCCAAGAAGGCCTCGACAAGCTCAAGGCCGAGCTCGAGGAGCTCTCGACGGTCAAGCGCCGCGAGGTCGCCACGCGCATCAAGGAAGCACGCGAGTTCGGCGACATCATGGAGAACTCGGAGTACGACGACGCCAAGAACGAGCAGGCGATGCTCGAGCAGAAGATCGCCCAGCTCGAGGAACGCCTGCGCGGCGCCTCGGTGATCGACGCCTCCGACGTCTCCACCGACGTGGTCCAGGTCGGGTGCGTCGTGCACGTCAAGGACGAGAAGACCGGCAAGTCGGCCAAGTACACGATCGTCGGTTCGGCCGAGGCCAACCCGGCCGAGATGAAGCTCTCCAACGAGTCGCCCGTGGGCCGTGCGCTGATCGGGCACAAGCGCAACGAGATCGTCTCGGTCACCGTGCCGCGCGGCCCGGCGCGCAAGCTGAAGATCACCAAGATCGACGTCGGGCTGTAGTTGACCGAGGGGCCCGGGGAGGTCGCTCCCGAGCCTGGGGAGCTGCTGGCGGCGCGGCGCGCCAAGCTCGACCGCCTGCGCGCCGACGGGGTCGACCCGTTCCCGCACGCCTACCCGGGCGTCGGGCCGATCGCCGGCGTGCACGCGACGCACACCGACCTTCCCGACGGGCAGGACACCGACGCCCGCTACCGCGTCGCCGGCCGCCTGGCCGCCCGCCGCGGCCAGGGGAAGATGGCGTTCCTGGACCTCGTCGACCGCTCGGGGCGCATCCAGCTGCAGGCCAAGCTCGACGTCCTGGGCCCTGAGCCAATGGAGCGCCTGCTCGGCCTCGACCTCGGCGACCTGATCGGGGTCGACGGCACGGCGTTTCGCTCGCGCCGCGGCGAGCTGAGCCTGCGCGTCGAGGACTTCGCCGTCCTGGCCAAGTCGCTGCGCCCGCCGCCGGACAAGTTCCACGGGCTGTCGGACGTCGAGACCCGCTTCCGGCACCGCGAGCTCGACCTGATGGCCTCCGAGGAGGCGCGCGAGCTCTTCGTCACCCGCGCGCGGATCGTCGCCGCGGTGCGCAGACACCTGGACGACGAGGGTTTCGTCGAGGTCGAGACCCCCGTGCTGCAGCCGATCTACGGCGGCGCCCTCGCGCAACCGTTCACGACCCACCACAACGATCTCGACCGGACGCTCTACCTGCGCATCGCCACCGAGCTCTACCTCAAGCGCTGCATCGTCGGCGGCCTGGAGAAGGTCTACGAGCTGGGCAAGGACTTCCGCAACGAGGGCGTGTCCTACAAGCACAACCCCGAGTTCACGATGCTCGAGTTCTACGAGGCCTACGCCGACTACGAGGACATCGCCCGCAGGCTCGAGGCGCTGGTGGCGGCCGCGGCGCACGCGGCGGGTTACGCGGGCGAGCTGGACTTCGCCAAGCCGTGGCGCCGGGTGGGCTTCACGGAGGCGATCGCGCAGGCTACGGGGATCGACGTGCTCGAGCACCGCGACACGGGCTCGCTCACGCAGGCCATCAGGGCCAAGGGCCTCGACATGCCGACCGACGGCCTGAGCTGGCCGGCGCTCGCCGACGACCTGCTCTCCAAGCACGTGGAGCCGGGCCTGATCGAGCCGACGATCGTCATGGACTACCCCGTCGAGCTGTCGCCGTTCGCCAAGGCGCACCGGTCGGTGCCGGGGCTCACGGAGCGCTTCGAAGCGTTCTGCAACGGCATGGAGATCGCCAACGCGTTCTCCGAGCTCAACGACCCCGACGTCCAGCGGGAGCGCTTCGAGGCCCAGGCACGGCTCGCGGCCGCCGGTGACGACGAGACCCAGCCCTTCGACGAGGCGTTCCTGTCGGCCCTGGAGCAGGGCATGCCGCCCACCGGCGGCATCGGGATCGGCATCGACCGGTTGGTGATGCTTTTGACGGGGCGCCGCTCCATTCGGGAGGTTGTGTTGTTCCCTGCCATGCGCGACGTGCGCGAGTCATGAACCGGCGCTTGCTCTTCACCCTCCTGCTCGTCCTGGCCTTCGGCCCCGCGACGGCTGCCCGCGCGCAGACGGCGCCGTCACCGGCTGGGCCAGTCCTGACCGCCAGCCTCGACCCGGACGCCAAGCGGCCCACGGTCGTCGTCGCCTTTGGCAAGCGGGTCACCTTGAGCGGCACGTTGAGGCAAGCCGACGGCACCCCCCTGAAGGGCGCGGAGGTCGCGCTGAGCTCGCGCGCGCTGGTGACCGGCGCGCAGGACCAACCCGCGGGGACGCTGACGACCGACGACGATGGCACCTTCGCGGTGCCGCTGCCCGTCGGGCCCTCGCGGCGCCTGACGCTCACCTACCGGCGAGCCCCGGCGGACGCGCAGCCGGCAGCAGTCGGCAAGGCGACCCTGCTCGTGCGGGCGGGGGTGCGCCTGAGGGCAACCCCGCGGAGCCTGCGCAACGGCCAGCTCTTGCGGCTCGAGGTGCAGCTGCTCGGCCGGCCCTTCCCGGCCGCCGGCAAGTTCGTCGACCTCCAGGTGCGGCGCGGCGGGAAGTGGCTGAACTTCGCCTCCTTGCGCGCGCGCAACGGCCGGCTCGTCTACCGCTACCGCTTCCGCAACACGCGGCGCACGCGCACGCTGTTGTTCCGCGCGCAGGTCCCCGCGTTCGAGACCTACCCGTACGTGCGCGGGGTCTCGAAGGCGTCTCGGGTCGTGGTCCGCCCAGCCCGCCGCTGAACTCTGGCTTCGTTCGGGGCCATCGGATAGGTTCCGGCGCATGAGCGTCGGTGGGTCGATCACGGGAGCCCCCGCGGCGGCGCAGCCGTTGCTCGAGCGCGAGTCCGAGGTCGAAGCCCTCGCGCACGGGGTGCGGGAGGTCGCCGAGGGTCGTGGAGGCGTCCTGCTGGTGGGCGGCGCCGCAGGCCTGGGCAAGACGCGCCTGCTCGGCGTGGCCGCCGAGCTCGCGCATGCGGCGGGGGTCGAGGTCCTGCGCGCGCGGCCGCAGCCTCGAGGGCGGCTTCCCGTTCGGGGTGGTCCTCGGCCTGCTCGAGGCTCGGGTCCGGGCCGCCGTCCTGCGCGAGCGGGAGGAGCTCATGCAGGGCAGTGCGAGCGTTGCCGGGCCGCTCCTGCTCGGCACCCAGCCCGCAGAGCAGGCGGTGGCCGGCCTCACCGAGCAGTCGCTCATCCACGCGCTGCAGTGGGTGGTCGTCAACCTCAGCGCCGCGCAGCCGCTGGTCCTCGTCGTCGACGACCTGCACTGGGCCGACGCGCCCTCGCTGAGGTTCCTCGACTACCTGGCCGCGCGCGCGCCGGAGCTGCCGGTCCTGGTGGTGGGGGCGATGCGACCGCGGGAACCGGGGGCCCACGCTGACCTCCTGGCCGAGCTCGCCGCGGGGGACAACGTCGCGATGCACACGTTGGGAACGCTGAGCGCGGCGGCGTCGGCGACGCTGGTGCGGGCGGTCCGGGGTGGAGCCCTGGATCCCACCGACGAGTTCATCGAGGCATGCTTCGGGGCGAGCGGCGGCAACCCGTTGCTGCTCGGCGCCCTGCTGCAGGCGCTGTCGGAGGAGGGCGTCAGCGGCACGGCCCCCGACGCCGCGCGCGTCCGCGAGGTCGGTCCCGAACCCGTCGCTCGCGGCGTGCGCTCGACGCTGGCGCGCCTCGGGGCCGATGAGCGCGCGCTCGCCGGCGCCGTGGCCGTCCTGGGCGACGACGCGGCCCTGTCCTCGGCCGCCGTGCTGGCGGACCTGGATCGGCGCCGGGCCGGCGCCGCGGGGGCTCGGCTCCAGGACGCCGGGGTGTTCGATGACTGCGAGCAGCTGTGCTTCACCCACCCGCTGCTGCGTCGGGTCGTCTACGACGATCTCCCGGCGGCCGCGCGCAGGTCACTGCACCGCCAGGCGGCGGCGCTGCAGCGCGCGCGGGCCGACATCCAGGGCGCCGCCGGCCACCTGCTGCTCGCCGAGGCGCGCGGTGAGCCCTGGGCGGTCGAGACCCTCCGAGCCGCGGCGGCCGAGGCGGATGCACGCGCGGCCCACGCGACGGCAGCGCGGCTGCTGCGCCGCGCCGTGGAGGAGCCGCCAGAGCCGGCTGCGTTGCCGGGGGTCCTCGGGGACGCCGCGCTGGCCAGCGCCCGCGCCGGGGAGCCCGAGGCGGTGCAGGCGCTCGAGGCAGCGATCGACGTGGCTCAGGAACCCGCGGCACGCGCGTGCCTGCTTCTGGCCCTGGGCAAGGCGGAGTTTCAGCATGGCAGGATGAAGGAGGCCGTCGAGGCTTGCGACCGCGGGCTCGCGGAGGTTCACGACGACGACACGCTGAAGCTCGAGCTCGACGCGGCGTGGGTGGCCGCGGCGCTGTGGACGCCGGCCGGCGGAGAAGCGGTCGCCCGCCGGCTCGAGGAGGCGCTCCGCGACGAAGGCGCCGCGCTGAGCCTGGGCCAACGCGAGCTGCTTGCGGGCCTCGCCGGCCTGGAGCTCGTCCGGGGGGTCGACCGCGAGCGGACGCTGGCGCTGGCCCGCCGCGCGTGGGGCGCGGGCGCCTACCTGGAGCAGGGCACGTGCGACGCCCCGGCCATGGTTGCGGTGGTCTCGACGTTGCTGCGCAGCGGCGCGCTCATGGAGGTCCTCGGCGTACTGGACACGCTGATCGGCGATGCGCGACGCCGCGCGTCGCCGCTGGCCTACGCCACCTGGCGCAGCGCGCGGGGGAACTGCCTGCTGTACCTGGGCCGTCTCGAGGAGGCCGAGAGCGACCTCGAGGAGGCGCTGGATGCGCGCTCCTCGATTGGGTGGGAGGCGACGGTGCCGCTGACCGTCGAGGCGCTCGTGTCCGTGTCGCTCGAGCAGGGCCGGGTCGAGCGCGCGGAGGAGGTCCTCTGCGACCTCGGTGACACCGAGGCCAAGTTCGCCGGCAACGCGTTGTGGGCGGTGGTGCACACGGCGAGGGGGCGCGTGGCCATGGCTCAGGGTCAACCTGAGGTTGCGATCGGGGAGTTCCGCACGGCCGGCCACCTGGCCACGGACGTCCTGGGCACGACCAACCCGGCCGTGCTGCCGTGGCGGTCGGAGGCGGCCCGCGCGCTGCAGCGCATGGGCGACCTCGAGGAGGCGGCCAGGCTCGCCGCGGAGGAGGTCGCTGACGCTCGGCGCTTCGGGGCGCCACGCGCCCTGGCGATGGCGCTGCGCGCCCAGGGCCTCGTCGTTCATGGCGCCGAAGGGGCGGCCCTCGCCGGGGAGGCCGTTCGCGTCCTGGAGGGCAGCGGCGCCGCCCTGGAGACGGCGCGCGCGCAGGTCGCGCAGGGCGCCCTGCTGCGCGCCGCGGGCAAGCGCACCCAGGCGCAGGCCGTTCTGCAGAAGGGCCTGGAGGGGGCGGGGGCGTGCGGCGCGCACACGCTCGCGCGCCGCGCGAGCGACGAGCTGGTGGCGCTCGGCGGACGCCCGCGGAAAGCCGGTGGGCCCGGGGCGAACAGGCTGACCGCCGGCGAGCGCCGCGTTGCGCGCCTGGCCGCCGACGGGGGCACCAACCGTGAGATCGCCGATGCCCTCTTCGTCACGCCGAAGGCGGTCAGCTTCCACCTCTCCAACGCCTACCGCAAGCTCGGGATCAGCGGGCGGGAGGGGCTTTCGGAGCACCTTGGCGACGACGACGCGGTCACCGTCCCTAGATGAACGCCGCGTAAAGACTAGGGGGGGATACCAGTGTGCTGACGCCCGGGCGGCGGTAGCGTCGCGGCCAGCGAGTCGGGCAGGGGCCTTCTTCGCGAACACCGCTTGTCTACCGAGAGGACCCACGGATGCCGTCCGGGTCGATGCCACGCCGCCGCTTCATGCCGATCAGCCTCGCCGCGCTCTGCGCGGTGCTGGGCATGCTGCTGCTCGTCGCGGGCGCCGCGCGTGCGGCAACGACGTTCGACGTCCGGACGGTGGGCCTGACGGGCACCTCTCCCGGCGACGTCGCCGTCGGCAACTTCGGTGGCGCCAACCAGACCACGGACCTCGCGGTGGTGAACGGCGCGAACCCCCAGGTGACCATCGCGTTCCAGGATCCCTTCGCGGGCAACGCCATGGGCAACTTCACCCTGCAGGAGCCGTTCACGAACGTCCCGGTCGACGGCCCTCAACGCCTGATCTCGAACAAGGATCTCAACGATGACCAGCTGACCGATTTCGTGGTCGCCAGCGACCACTCGGATCTGACGGTGTTCCGCCCGCTCTCCCACCGAACCGACACCCAAGGGCAGTTCAGCAAGAGCGTCCTTCCGACCGACCAAAACTTCGACGACCCCAATCCCGATCGCGCTTATCGGCCGACTTCAATCGTCGCCTTTCGGCGGAGCCCCGCCGAGCTGAACAACTTCTCGCGGGCGCTTATCGCGGTAGGCCTGCAAGCCAGGAGGTTCACGTCGAATACCAAGTTCATCAACATCTTTCGCGGTGGGCCGGTCGACGGTTCCGACGCCCCGCTGCGGGCGGGGCAAATCGTCGTGCGGGACAGCGGCCAGGGTCCGCGTGACCTCGTCGCCGCCGACTTCGACCTTGACGGCTCCACCGATCTGGCCTGGCTGGGCGGGCTGGAGGACGCCGATGGCGTCACGAAGAAGGGCATCCTGATCTCCTACGCGCAGCCCGACAATGAGTTCGGCAACCCGGTGTTCGCCGCCCCGGTTCTGGTCGCGAATTCCCCGCAAGATGGGTCCCATGGGCTTGCCGTCGGCGACTTCGACGGTAACGGGCGGCCCGATCTCGCAACGATCGAAGTCGGGGTGTGCAATGTCGTTGGCCTGTACAGCAACATCAGCGCCGCCCAGCCCATCGAAAGAGGGTTCACCAACCACGTCTTCATCGGGCCGATCAAGTGCGACTCCAGCAACACACTGCGAGACCTGGCCACCGGCGACTTCGACCGTGACGGGCAGTCGGACCTGGCCGTGACCGACGCCGACGCGGGCTTCGAGTTCTCAAAGGTCCACGTGGTCAAAGCGGCCGACATCCGCCGAACTAACGCCCCCCCTGCGATATCCGTCGACGTCGGCAGCTTCCCGGCCAACATCGATGTCGGCGACGTCAACAACGACCGGATCCTCGACATCGTGACGTCCAACAACGCGGGCAACTCCGCCAGCGTGCTGCTCACCAAGGGCGTGGGCACGGACGTGAACGTGACGACGAACCCGGACTCCGTCACGGTCAACGACGACGGCAGCACGGTGAGGGCCGAAGCGATCGTGACCGACCGCTTCGGCGAGCGGGTCACGGGGCAGAAGGTCACGTTCTCGGTCCAGGATGGCGGCACCGTCAGCAGCACCACCGACGAGGGCAACGGGGTGTACAGCGCCCTGGTGACGGTCACGACCAAGGCCGGACGACGCACCGTGAACGCAAACAACGACTCGGTGAAGGGTCCGGTCAACAGCGGCTCCACGATCTTCACCCAGACCGCGGGCCAAGTGGCGAAGGTCTCCGATACCAACTGGTCGCCGTTCAACCTCACGGCGGACGGGAAGTCGACGAGCACGACCGTCATCACCCTCAAGGACCGCTTCGACAACCCGATCGACGGGCGGACCTTGAGCTTCACGTCCAGCGATCCGGGCAACACGTTCACCGTCACGCCCAAGGCCTTGTCCCCCGGGGACTACGAGGCCACGGTGACGGCCTCGACGAAGGCCGGCCAGAATTACACTGAGTTCACGGTCAGCGGGCTCGACGGCCCCTCGTACCTGACGCTCCGCAACCAGGGCGTCTTCTACGACTACTTCAGGCAGTTCGCGGGGCCGGCCGCCGGGCTGAGCCTGACCCTGTCGCCGGAGTCGCTGACCGCCAACAGGAGAGACACGTCGACGGCACAGATCACCATCGTCGATCGGTTCAACAACCGGGTCGAGGGTCAGACGGTGACGCTGAGCTCGTCGGGTGCCGACGGGACGCGCCCGTTGATCGGTCCGGTCACCGAACGGGGCAACGGCATCTACGAGGCGACAATCACTGCGTCCGGCAAGGCGGCCGACTTCACCATCACGGCGAAGAGCGGCGATCTGGCCGCCGACAAGCAGCTGTCGCAGACGGCGGGCCCGGCTTTCAGGGTGCAGCAGGTCGTGCTCTCCCCGCAATCGATCATCGCCAATGGAGCCTCGAAGTCGACGGCCACGGCGACCGTCACGGACGGATTCGGCAACCCCATTTCGGGAGACGTCGTCTCCTTCAGCTCGACCGACCCGGCGCACGTCTTCAGCGGGACCACTCCGGGCGCGGAACCCGGCACCTACACGGCGGAGATCACCAGCTCGACCAGGGTGGGTAATTCGACCATCACGGCCACCGACAGCTCGGTGGACCCGGTCATCTCGAACAGCCAGGTTCTTACCCAGACCCGCGGGCCCGCGACGACGATCGACCTTCTTCTGACCCCCAGTTCGATTGTGGCCAACGGCACGTCCACGTCGAAGGCGCTGGTGACCGTCACCGACGCACAGGGTCACCCTGCGTCGGGCGACACCGTCACGATCACGAGCCCCGACGGGCAGACGATTTCGCCCGTGACCCCCGGTACGGAGCCGGGGACCTACGAGGCGACGATCACGTCGACCAGTACGCCGGGAGAGTCGGTGATCACTGCGACCGACACGAAGACGAACATCAGCACGACCGCGAAGCTGTTCCAGCGGGACAAGACCGACCCGCTGCCTCCGACCGCGAAGATCACCTCGCCGGCCACCGGGCAGAAGTTCAACCTCAACGAGGCGGTCCCGACGAGCTTCTCGTGCACGGACTCGGCCGAGACCTCTGAGACCAAGGCAGGCCCGGGGATCGAATCTTGCACCGACAACAACGGTGGTTCGGCGCCCTCGGGAACGCTCGACACGTCCCGCGTGGGCACGTTCACCTACCGGGTGACTGCAGTCAGCAAGAGCGGTCAAAGCGCGACCGACTCCATCTCCTACACGGTGCTGGGCCCGCCGACGGCGACGATCTCCTCGCCCGCCGGCGGCGCGGTCTACGCCAAGAACCAGCAGGTTGCCACGACGTTCTCATGCGAGGATTCCGAGGGCGCGCCGGGCATCGAGTCCTGCACGGACTCCAACGGCTCCTCGTCGATCATGGGCGGCACGCTGGACACCTCAACGCTCGGGGGGCACACCTACAAGGTGACCGCCCGGAGCGTGGATGGTCAGACAGGAACGCGCTCGATCTCCTACACGGTGGCGGCGCCGCCGACGGCGGCGATCTCCGAGCCTGCCGACAACCGCTTCTTTGCGATCAACGAGCGGGTTCCGACCCAATTCTCCTGCACCGAGGGCCAGAGCGGCCCGGGGATCCGGACCTGCGTCGATTCAAACGGCGCCTCGGCGCCCTCCGGCTCGCTGCGCACCGGCACCACCGGTTCGTTCCGCTACACGGTCACTGCGACCAGCCAGGACGGCCAGACCAGCTCGACGAGCATCGGGTACAAGGTCGCCGATGCCCCGAAGGTGACGATTGACGCGCCTCGTGACGGCCAGCGTTACAAGCAGGGCGAGGACGTCACGACGACCTTCTCCTGCGCGGAGGGCACCGGCGGCCCCGGCATCGAGAGCTGCCGCGACGAGCTTGGCGCCAACGCGCCCAACGGGAAGGTCCCGACGCTGCTGCCCGGACCGCACACGTACGAGGTCACGGCCCGCAGCCAGAGTGGCCAGCTGGCCACTCGCCGCGTCAACTACATCGTCGTTGCGCCGCCGAAGGTCGCCATCACGGCGCCGACCGAGAACCAGACGGTCACCTACGGCGTGCCCTCCCCGACGTCCTTCAGCTGTGAAGAAGGCATCGGCGGCACGGGTCTCGAGTACTGCCGCGACTCCAACGGGACGTCGGCGCCGGCCGGCCGGCTGGACACGTCGGTCGACTCCGGCCCGCAGAGCTACACCGTCGCCGCAAAGAGCCAGAGCGGCCAGCTCACGACCCAGACGGTTCGTTACAACGTCGTCTACGCGCCGCTTGACGGCACGGTGAAGACCAGCTCTCCGGGGGTCGAGCCCGGCGAGAAGATCAAGCTGACCACGACGATGAAGGGCGGGCGGCCGCCGTACCGCTACGAGTACGACCTCATCGACGACGGCGAGGACAAGTTCGTCGAGGGTGAGCGCAGCGCGACGACTTCGTTCCCGACGCTGCGCGCTCATAACGTCCGCGTCCGCGTGTCGGACTCGGCCGGGGGCAAGGGCCAGGAGAAGGACAACGTCAAGGTCTTCAACCTCGCGATCCCGGTGACGCGCGAGTGCATCCAGAAACTGGACCTGGGCACGACGACCGTGACCGGTGCCTGCCTGAGTCGGAAGGCCCGCGCGGCGATCGACGTTGCGGCATCGAGCACGTACGAGAGCTACGGCGACGTGCGGGTCAACGGGTTGTTGATCGATGTCCCGGAGGTCGGCGGCAAGGTGACGCTCTACCCGCCCGCCTCGCCCGGTGATGAGGGCAAGATCTCCAGCGCGAACGCGAAGGTCGAGGTCGCCAACCAGACGCTCCTGTCCGGGCCGCTCAACTGGACGACGCCTTCCGAAGCGGCTGCAGCCACGATCCCCCCCAAGCCGGTGCCGGTTGCCGGCATCGGGACTCCCAAGGAAGAGGTGCCGATCTCCGGCATCGGGGTTCCGAAGAACATCACGGTCCTCGGGATGCCGCTGCGGGGCAACGCGGGGTTCTTCGCGGGCATCGATGACGACGGCGACCCGTACACCCGTTTCACGGGCAACTTCGAGGTCGACGGCTTCAAGGTTGGGTCGGATGCCCACGCACCGGCGGTGACCGTCGAGATGAGCGTCCGAGTCGACAAGGACGGCACGCACCTCAAGAACGTCTACACGCAGCTCGAGAAGGCGATGGTGGGCGAGGTCGGCATCAAGAACCTGTGCCTCTCCTACATCGCCAAGGGCGTCACCGAACGCGACGAAAAGGGCGAGGGTGACGCCAGGCGCTGCGAGACGTTCCAGGACTACACGGGTGAGCCTTTCCTGACCTGTGACTCGGACTCCGAGACCGACCGCTGGGACCTGACGGCCGAAGTCGGGCTGCCCTTCGCGGTCAGTGAGCTCAAGGCGTCGGGTGGGCTGGTCGACGGCGACCTGAACTACCTCGCCGCGAGCGTCTCCCTAGGGCGGGCCGTGCCGCTGGTGCAGGGTGTTGCCTGGTTGAAGGAGATCCGCGCGGGCTTCTGCAAGGGGCCGCCGCTGACCATCAAGGGCGGGGTTACGGTCGGTGCCATCCCGAAGAACAAGGACGACGAGCTCTTCAAGGTGGAGGGCAACGTCACCTACACCGACTCCTACACGGAGCCGAGAACGAGCGTGTTCACCCCGTGGCGCGTCGACGTCGGGACCCCGGCCGCGGCTGTAACGGCCTCGATGGCTGGCACCACGATCGGTACGGCCTACTTCGGCTTCGGCGGCAACAAGATCCTCAACGGTGGTATCAACGTCAAGCAGTCCTACGGTGGCGGGGCCGCCACGGCGGAGGGCAGCGCCACGGCTTGGGTCTCCCTGCAAACCGGCAAGTTCAACGTGGAAGGGAGCTACCGAGCGTGCGGCTTCTATGGGGCCGCGTGCTTCAACGCGGAGGGGCTGATCTCGTCCAGAGGCGTTGCCATCTGCGCCGACGTCATCCCCAGGGTCAACTTCGGTCTCTTCAGGACGCCTGCGCTGCGCGCCGGGATGGGCTACCAGTGGGTTCCGTCCAAGCTCAACTTCATGGTCGGGTCGTGTGACGTCGGAGGCTGGCGCCTGGACATCAGCGAGGCCCGGCGCCGTTCGGTCGACGGGGTTCCGGGGAGCGCGATCACGGTCGGTAAGGACGAGCAGATCCGCGTGCTGCGCATGCACGGTGACGGCACGACCGCTCCGAAGGTGCGCCTGCACGGCCCCAACGGTGAGATCGTGGAGAACAAGCCCGGCGTCGAAGCCGAGTTCGGCAAGAACATGGTCGTCGAGGATCCCGACACGCACACCGCGGTCGCGATGCTCGTCAAGCCGGCCCCCGGGCAGTGGATCGTTGAGCCGCTCGAGGGCACGAAGGTCACATCGGTCGACGGGGCCAAGGACGTTCCGCGCCCGGTCGTGACCGGCACCGTGCGGCCGCTCAAGAGCGGGGAGCAGGAGCTCAGCTACAAGTACGTCCCGCAGCCCGGCGTGACGGTCGCCTTCCGCGAGCTCGCGGAGGACAAGGCGGCCACCGCGGACCTCGGTTCGGCCCCGGCTGACTGCGATCCGAAGCTCTGCCGCGGCAAGATCACGTTCCGCCCGGCCGTCGGGTACGCCGGCAAGCGCAACATCGAGGCGTTCATCGAGCGGGACGGGCAGCCGGTCGACAACCAGCAGTTCGCCAGCTACGTGGCGCCGGCCGTCGTGCCCGGCAAGGTCCGGAAGATCACGGTCCGCCGCAACGCCAAGAACGAGCTGCGCGTGTGCTGGGGCGGGGCGCCCAACGCCACGAGGTACGAGGTCAGCGCCGTCGAGCTGCTCAGGCTCAAGGGCGGCAAGAACAAGGGTGGCTACCGGATGGCGGGCGAGCCGAACGGCCGCTGCGCGAGCTTCCCGGACGTCGAGCCGGGCGCCGGGCTCAAGGTCCGGGTCACCGCCCGCGACGAGCTGGCCCAGCGTGGCAAGACGGTCGTCCGCAACCTGAAGGTCCCGCGGCCGCCCAAGCCGACCAGGCCGAAGACCGTGCAGCTGGTGCGTACGGGCAAGAGCGGGTTGGTCGTCAGGTGGTCGGCCGGCCGCAACGCCGCCAAGTACGGCGTCAGCGTGAAGCTCTCAACTGGCCGCCAGCGCGTCGCCGTGGGCAGCAAGCGCTGCCGGGTTGCGCGCTTCAAGGGCATCTCCCGGTCCGCTCGGGTGTCTGTCACGGTGCTGGGTGTGGACGACAAGCTCGTGTCCGGCCCGGGGCACAAGGCCGTGCTGCGGAAGGGTCGTAACCGCACCAAGGCGCAGGTCAAGAGCGCAGGCTGCTGAGCGCGAGGACGGCCGCCCGCTACGGGTGGTCGTCCTCGCTGCGACCTGTGTGAGCCCGCGCGATCCCACCGCCCCCGCGCTGGTAGAGTGACCTATGCGCGCCGACCAGCCCCGATTGGCTCATCCTCAAGGCCCTGGCAGCCGCACACGAGGTGAGCAGGTCGGGAGTTCGACGTCCCGAATTGCAGGACACCACACCCTGGACCACACCGACGACCACCCGCTGACGACACGGAGCAGCAGGAGGGATTAGCAGCATGTTCGAGCGATTCACAGAACGGGCCCGGCAGGTCGTCGTTCTCGCGCAGGAGGAGGCGCGCACGCTCAAGCACAACTACATCGGCACGGAGCACATCCTGCTGGGTCTGTTGCGCGAGGAAGAGGGCCTGGCGGCCCGCGTTCTGGAGAGCCTCGACATCACCGTCGAGCGCGTCCGCGCCCAGGTCGTCCGCATCGTCGGTTCCGGCGAAGAGGTCACGAGCGGGCAGATCCCGTTCACGCCGCGCGCCAAGAAGGTGCTGGAGCTCGCGCTGCGTGAAGCGCTCTCGCTCGGCCACAACTACATCGGCACGGAGCACATCCTGCTCGGCCTCGTCCGTGAGAACGAGGGCGTCGCCGCGCGCATCCTGCTCGACTTCGATGCCGACTCCGAGAAGATCCGCAACGAGGTCATCCGCATGCTGTCGGGCCCCGGTGGGCGCCGCCAGGGCAGCGGGTCGGGCTCCGGCTCGGGCTCCGGATCCGGTTCCTCGGGTGGCCCCGCCGGCGAGGGCAAGAAGTCATCGAAGCTGCTCGACCAGTTCGGGCGCAATCTGACCAAGCTCGCCGCCGAGGGAAAGCTCGACCCCGTCGTGGGCCGCGAGACCGAGATCGAGCGGATCATGCAGATCCTCTCGCGCCGCACGAAGAACAACCCGGTGTTGATCGGCGAGCCCGGCGTCGGCAAGACGGCGGTCGTCGAGGGTCTGGCCCAGCGCATCACGAACTCCGACGTGCCGGAGCTGCTCAAGGGCAAGCAGATCTACACGCTCGACCTGGCGGCGCTGGTCGCCGGCTCGAAGTACCGCGGCGAGTTCGAGGAGCGCCTCAAGAAGGTGATGAAGGAGATCACCCAGCGCGGCGACATCATCCTGTTCATCGACGAGCTGCACAACCTCGTCGGCGCCGGCGCGGCCGAGGGCGCGATCGACGCGGCCAGCATTTTGAAGCCGGCCCTCGCGCGTGGCGAGCTGCAGACCATCGGCGCGACGACGCTCGACGAGTACCGCAAGTACCTCGAGCGCGACTCGGCGTTGGAGCGGCGCTTCCAGCAGATCCGCGTCGACCAGCCGACCACCGACGAGACGGTGCAGATCCTCAAGGGCCTGCGCGACCGTTACGAGCAGCACCACAAGGTCGAGATCACCGACGAGGCGCTGGAGGCCGCGGCCGAGCTGGCCGACCGCTACATCGCCGACCGGCAGCTGCCCGACAAGGCCATCGACCTCATCGACGAGGCCGCGTCGCGCATGCGGATCAAGTCGATGTCGTCCCCGCCCGTGTACCGCGAGCTTGAAGAGGAGATCGAGACGACACGGCGCGAGAAGGAGGCGGCGATCGAGGCCCAGGAGTTCGAGAAGGCCGCCAACCTGCGCGACCAGGAGCGTCGCCTGACGCAGAAGAAGCGTGAGCTCGAGGAGCAGTGGGAGGCCGGCGAGGGCGACCATGAGCGCCCGTCGATCGGCGAGGAGGAGATCGCCGACATCGTCTCGATGTGGACCGGCATCCCCGTCTTCAAGCTGACCGAGGCCGAGACGGCCAAGCTCATGCGCATGGAGGAGGAGCTCCACAAGCGCGTCATCGGGCAGCAGCCCGCCGTCGAGGTCATCTCCAAGGCGATCCGCCGCTCGCGCGCCGGGTTGAAGGACCCCAAGCGGCCGACCGGCTCGTTCGTGTTCCTCGGGCCGTCGGGCGTCGGCAAGACCGAGCTCGCGCGCACGCTCGCCGAGTTCCTCTTCGGCGACGAGGACTCGATGACGCGGATCGACATGTCGGAGTACATGGAGAAGCACGCCGTGTCGCGCCTGGTCGGTTCGCCCCCTGGCTACATCGGCTACGACGAGGGCGGCCAGCTCACCGAGGCGGTGCGGCGCAAGCCCTACTGCGTGCTGCTGCTCGACGAGATCGAGAAGGCCCACCCGGACGTCTTCAACATCCTCCTGCAGATCCTGGAGGATGGGCGCCTGACCGACGCGCAGGGCCGCACGGTGGACTTCCGCCACGCGATCGTGATCATGACGTCGAACATCGGCGCCTCGGAGATCGCGCGCAACACGCCGCTGGGCTTCTCGATCTCCGACGACGAGACGGGCATCAGCTACGACGACATGAAGAACCGCATCATGGGCGAGCTGAAGAAGGTCTTCCGGCCCGAGTTCCTCAACCGCATCGACGACGTGCTCGTGTTCCACAAGCTGCAGAAGGACGAGATCAAGACGATCGTCGAGCTGCTGCTGCGCCGGATTCGCGAGTCGCTGGCCGAGCGTGAGCTGCAGTTGGAGCTCACCGAGGACGCAAAGGACCTGCTCGTCGAGAAGGGCTGGGATCCCGCCATGGGTGCCCGGCCGCTGCGCCGGGCGATCCAGCGCTACATCGAGGACCCGCTGGCCGACTACGTCCTGCGGTCCGAGCTGCCCCCGGGGGCGACCGTCATGGTCAGCGCCGCGCCGGAGGGCGCAGAGCCGCCGGTGTCGATCGAGGTCATCGCGGCCAAGAAGGTCCCTGCGGTGGTCGGCGGCGGCGCCGAGACGGCCGAGGGTGAGGACGAGTCTGCGGGCGCACTGCCCGAGGGCGGCGAGGCCCCGGCCGAGGGCGACAGCGAAGCCTGAGCTCTGCGCTCGACTGACGTGTCCGAGAGGGCCGCCCCGCGGGCCGCCCTGCGTCGCTCGCAGAACGCCCCGTGCGTAGGCTGACGTGGTGATGCCAACCCCCAGCGAGGGCGATGGGGGCGCAGCCCCCGCGCCCGTCGAGATCAAGGTCCGCGACGACGGGCCCTACAAGGTCACGGGTCCGGTACGCCTGGTGGACGCCGAGGGGCGGCGCTTCGACGTCCCGGCGGGGGAGCCGATCGCGCTGTGCCGTTGCGGGTACTCGGCCACCAAGCCGTTCTGCGACCGCGCCCACCGCGCCGCCGGCTTCGACGCCTGCGAGCGCGCGCGATGAGCGAGAGGGCGCACGGCCCGTCGACGCGGGCCGTCCACGCCGGGCTGCCACCGGCCCAGCAGGGCGAGCCGTTCCTGCCCGGTCCGGTGTTCGCCGGCCCCTTTCACCTGGCGGGCGACAAGGACGCGGCCCCCTACGGCTACCACCGCTACGGCAATCCGACGTGGTCGCGTTACGAGGAGGCGCTCGGTGAGCTCGAGGGCGGCGAGGCGGTCGTCTTCGCATCTGGGATGGCGGCGGTTGCCGCGGTGCTGCTGCCCTCGTTGAGGGCCGGCGATGTCCTCGTCGCGCCGTCGGATGGCTATCCGGGTGTGCGAACCATCGCCACCGAGCACCTGGCTCCCCGCGGCGTCGAGGTCCGCCTGGTGCCGACCGACGAGGCCGCCGTGCGCGCCGCGCTGCCCGGCGCCACGATGGTGTGGATCGAGACGCCCTCCAACCCCGGGCTCGACGTGCTCGACGTGACGGTCCTGGCCGACGCGGCCCACGACGAGGGCGCTGCGCTGATCGTCGACAACACGCTGGCCACGCCGGTGCTCCAGCAACCACTCGCCCTCGGGGCCGACCTGTCGGTCTGCTCCGGGTCCAAGCACCTGTCGGGGCACTCAGACCTCATCCTGGGGCACATCGCTGCGCGCGACCCCGCGCGCGTGGAGGCGCTGCGCGGGTGGCGCGGGCTGACGGGGGCGATCCCGGGGCCCTTCGAGGTGTGGCTGGCCCACCGATCCCTGGCCACGGTCGCGATCCGGCTCGAGCGCCAGACCGCCACGGCGGCCGCACTGGCGCAGCTTCTCGCCGACCGCAACGACGTCACCGAGGTCCGGTACCCGGGCCTGGGCACCGTCGTCTGCTTCGCCCTGCCCGACGCCGCCGCGGCGCAGGGGTTCCTCGAGCGCCTGACCCTGGTGAGCGAGGCGACGAGCTTCGGAGGGGTGCACAGCTCCGCCGAACGCCGCGCCCGCTGGGGGACCGACGCGGTGAGCGACGGCTTCATCCGCTTCAGCTGTGGCATCGAGGACACGCAGGACCTCCTTGACGACGTCGCGCGCGCGCTGGACGCCGCGCCGCGCGCCTGAGCGGGCCGCCGGGGGCGAAGCCGTCGGGCGCGAGGCCTAGCCTCCGCACATCCATGACCCGCGCGAGCACCCACTACGTCTGCGGCCAGTGCGCGTACGCGTCGGCCAAATGGCACGGTCAGTGCCCGGAGTGCAACGCGTGGAACACGATGAGCGAGGAGCGCCTGCCGGTCGCCGCGGCCCGCGGGGGCCGCGCCGGGGGCGGGCGCGGCGGCCTGGGCGCCGGAGCCCGCGGCCCGGCCGGTGCGCCGATCCGGCTGCGCGACGTCAAGGCCGAGCGGATCCCCCGGTTGCACACCGGCATCGGCGAGTTCGACCGCGTGCTCGGCGGAGGGCTGGTCCCCGGCTCGCTCGTGCTGCTCGGCGGCTCGCCGGGCATCGGCAAGTCCACGCTGACCAACATGGCGCTGGGCAACCTCGCCGCCTCGGGGGCGAGCACGCTCTACGTCTCGGGCGAGGAGTCCGCCGCGCAGATCCGCCTGCGCGCCGAGCGCATCGGCCCGGGCCACCCGGGGGCCCTCGACGTCCCCGTGCTCGCCGAGACCGACCTCGACACGGTGCTGGCGACGATGGAGGCGCAGCGCCCAGCGGTCTGCGTCATCGACTCGGTGCAGACGCTGCACTCGGCCGAGCTGTCGGGCGGCCCCGGCTCGGTCGGCCAGGTGCGCGAGGTGGCGTCGCAGATCATGCGCGTCGCCAAGACCAGCGGGACGGCCGTGCTGCTGGTCGGCCACGTGACCAAGGAGGGTGCGCTCGCGGGCCCGCGCGTGCTCGAGCACCTCGTCGACTGCGTGCTGCAGTTCGAAGGCGAGCGCGAGCGGACCTACCGGACGCTGCGCGCGCTGAAGAACCGCTTCGGGTCGACCAACGAGACGGGCGTCTTCGAGATGCGTCAGGACGGCCTGGTCGAGGTCCTCGACGCGAGCGCGCGCTTCGTGGGCGAGGCGACGGGCAAGCCTGGCAGCGTCGTGCTGGCGGCGATGGAGGGCACCCGCCCGCTGCTCGTGGAGGTCCAGGCGCTGGTCTCGCCGTCGGAGCTCGTGCCGCCGCGGCGGGTCTGTGCGGGCATCGACCGCAACCGCCTCGCGCTGGTGCTCGCGGTCCTGGCCCGCCACGCCGGGGTGGGGGTCGGGACGGCCGACGTGTTCGTCAACGTCGTCGGCGGCGTGCGCGCCGACGAGCCGGGGGCCGATCTCGCGGTGGCTCTCGCGGTCGCCAGCGCGGCGCGCGGAACGGCGCTTGGGTCTGATGGGCCGGCGGGCGCCCCGGTCGCGTGCTTCGGTGAGATCGGGCTGACGGGAGAGCTGCGTGGGGTCGCCCATCCCGACCGCCGGCTTGACGAGGCCCGCAAGTTCGGCCTTCGCAACGTGGTCTGCCCGCCGGGCGTACCGACACTGCGTGGTGCACTGCGCGCCGCCCTGCGCCCCGCCCCGGCCGCGCGGGCGGCATGATGACGCCATGAAGCTCGATCTGCCCCTGCACCTGCGCCTACCACTCGACGACGCCTGGGCCGCGCTGACCGACGCAGGCGCGCTGGCGCGCGCCCTCCCCGGGGCCGCCGTGGTCGAGAGCGACGAGGCCAGCGCCCGCGGGACGCTGTCCGTCGACCTCGGCTGGACGAGCGTCGCCTACCGCGGCGCCATCCGCGTGGAGGAGACCGATGCCGCCGCCCGCTCGGTGAGCATCCGCGGACTGGGCCAGGGGGAGGCGGGCGAAGGGCTGGGAGAGCTGACGGCCACGGTGATCCTGCGTGAGCAGGACGAGGGTGAGACGACGGTGGCCGACGTCGATCTCGGCGTCAGCGCCGATGGCGATGTGGGCGCCTTGATGTCCGAGGAGCCCGAGGCCCTCGCGCAGCGTCTCGGGGCCGCCTTCGCGGACATGCTGTCTGGCGGACCTGCCGCGACGGCGGGGGACGAGCCGTCAGAACCCGACGAAGCCCCAGGCGACGGCGCGGCCGCCGGGGAAGGCCAGGAGGATGAGCCGGCGGCAGTCGCCCAGGACATCCCGCTGCCACAGCGCCCCTCGCCGATGGAGGAGGTCGCGATCGCGGAGGCGATGCAGCACGACGCGGAGCCCATCGCGCCCGTCGTCCCCGAGCCCGAGCCCGAGCGCCTGGGCGCGGACCCATCGGCTCCACCCGAGCCCGACCTGGTCCCGTTGGCCGCCGAGCTGCCCAAGGCGGCGCGCACCGGCTCGATCCCCCCGCCCGGGTGGTCGCCACCCGCTCCCGCCGCGGGCACGGGCGCCAAGGCCAAGGCCAAGGCGAAGGGCCGGCCCAAGATCGCGCGCTCGGGGAAGACCGAGCGCGAGGACCAGGGCCCCGGCGCCGACGTGGCCCCAGCGTCGCCCTCCGGGGCGTCTGCGTCCGGCGGCCTCGCCGGCCTGGTGGCGAAGGTGAAGGGCGCCCTCAAGCGCTGAACGGCTGATGGCGTGACCCTCCGCCCCCTGACGGGCGGACCGCTCCACTGACCGCCCGTCAGCTTCCTGACGACGCGCCTAAGGCCGGGGTAAATCCCTGGTAGAATCGAGGTCGAATGGCGCAGCGAACCACCGGGGACGAGGTCTCAGATCTCGAAGGACGTCAAGAGCCCCGGCTCGTCAAGGCGCTCGAGATGGTCGCGCCCGGCACGGCGCTGCGTGAGGGTCTGGACGACATCCTCCACGCCCGCACCGGCGGGCTGATCACCATCGGTGAGCCGGAGGATCTGAGCTTCCTCTTCTCGGGCGGGATCAAGCTCGACATCGACTACACGCCGCCGCTGCTCTACCAGCTGGCCAAGATGGACGGCGGCATCGTCCTCAACGCCAACGCGACGAAGATCGCGATGGCCAACGTCCAGCTCATGCCCGACCCGACGATCCTCTCGCTGGAGACCGGCACGCGGCACCGCACCGCCGAGCGCGTGTCCAAGCAGACCGACGCGCTGGTCATCGCCATCTCCCAGCGCCGCGAGGTCGTCTCGCTCTACGTCGACGGCGCGAAGTACATCCTCGAGGACATCCCGGTCGTGCTCGCCAAGGCCAATCAGGCGCTCGCCACGCTGGACAAGTACCGCACGCGCCTGGACCAGGTCTCGACCCGCCTCACCGCGCTGGAGTTCGAGGGCGGCGCGACGCTGCACGACGTCCTCACGGTCCTCCAGCGTGCCGAGTTGGTCACCCGCATGGCGGTGGAGATCGAGCGCTACATCGTCGAGCTTGGCACGGAAGGCCGCCTCATCGAGATGCAGCTCGAGGAGACGATGGTCGGGACGGCCGCCGGCAAGAGCGCGCTCGTGCACGACTACATCGCCGACCGCTCCGACGAGGAGTTCGCCGCGGCGCTGGACCAGATCGGGCGCCTGCCCCATCAGGACCTGCTCGACTTCGGCCGCCTCGCCGAGGTCATGGGCTACGACCGCAAGCTCAACACGCTCGACTTCCCGGTCTCCCCGCGGGGCTTTCGCATCCTCGGGCGCATCCCGCGGCTGCCCAAGCTCGTGGTCGCGGAGATCGTCAACGAGTTCGGTGGCCTGGACGAGCTGCTCGCCGCCACCGACCACGAGCTCGAAAGTGTCGAAGGCGTCGGTGAGATCCGCGCCAAGGACATCCGCGAGGGCCTGCGCAGGCTGCAGGAGATCAACCTCGTGGACCGCTACCTGCAGACCTAGGTCTGTCAGGCGTCAATCCCCCAAAGGAGGACATCATTTCCGCAACCGAAGAGCAGCTCCTGGAAGACCTCGAGGTCATCATCCCCGAGAACATCGACTTCGAGGTGGGGGACAACGTCGTCTATCCGCATCACGGGGCGGGGCGCGTCCTCAAGAAGGAGCAGAAGAAGATGTTCGGTGAGGAGCGCGAGTACCTCACCATCAAGATCCTGCACAACGACATGACCGTGATGGTCCCGTGCTGCAACGCCGGCATCGCCGGTCTGCGTCGCGTCATCGACGAGGAGACCGTCACCAAGGTCCTCGCCGTGCTGCAGGACGAGCTCTCCGAGATGCCCAAGAACTGGAACCGGCGCTTCAAGCACAACCGGGACAAGATCAAGACGGGCGACATCTACGAGCTCGCCGAGGTCGTGCGCAACCTCGCGATCCGCGAGTTCGACAAGGGTCTGTCGACGGGCGAGAAGCAGATGTTCACCCGCGCGAAGAAGATCCTCGCGTCCGAGCTCATGTACGCGCTGGACAAGGACGAGGACGAGGCCGAGGCGCACCTGGACCACCTGCTCGCCGAGGGCGCGGGCGTGAAGGTCCTGGCCAAGTCGTAGGAGCACCAGGTCGATGACGGTGGTCGCGCTGCTCGTGGCCGCCGGCCGGGGGGAACGCCTTGGGTCCGATGGGCCCAAGGCGTTCGTCGTGTTGGACGGCGTCGCGATGATCGAGCACAGCCTGCGTGCGCTGCGCGCCGTGCCCGACGTCGACCACGTCGTCTGCGCGCTGCCCCCGGGGATCACCGCGCCGGCGGGCGCGCATGGCGTCCAGGGCGGCGAGCACCGCTCGCTGTCGGTCAAGAACGCGCTGGCCCACGCGGGCGACCACGCGACGGTGGTCGTGGTCCACGATGCCGCGCGGCCGCTGGTGACCCCCGAGATCTTCCAGGCGTGCCTTGACGAGCTCGACACCCAGGACTGCGACGCCGTCGTCGCGGCCGCGCCGGTGGCCGACACCCTGAAGGAGGCCAACGCCGACGGCGTGGTCACGCGGACCGTCGACCGCGCTGGGCTGTGGGCGGTGCAGACCCCGCAGGTGTTCCGCCGCGACGCGCTCGAGCGCGCGCTGGACGCAGACCCCGAGACGCTCGCGCGCGCGAGCGATGACGCTGGCCTGGTCGAGGCCGCCGGGGGCGATGTGCGCGTGGTGGAGGCCTCGCGGGAGAACTTCAAGGTGACCACGCCACAGGACCTGGCGCTGGCCGAGCTCGTGCTGCGGGCGCGGGCCGGCGGCGGCGCTCCGCGTCACTAGCCTCACTGCGTGCTGACCGACTACCACGTCCACCTGCGCCCGGACGCGCCCGGGACGACCGCGGAGCGCCACTTCACCGCCGCCAACGCGAGCCACTACCGCGAGACGGCGCAGCAGCGCGGCATCTCCGAGCTCGGCGTCTCCGAGCACATCTACCGCTTCCGCCAGGCCCTCGACGTCTGGGACCACGCGCTGTGGCGCGATTCGGCGGTCGACGACCTCGACGCCTACTGCGCCTTCGTGCGCGACGAGACCGACCTGCGGTTGGGCATCGAGGCGGACTTCGTCCCCGGTCGCGAGAAACCGCTGGCTGCGCTGCTCGACGCTCGCGACTGGGACTACGTCGTGGGCTCGGTCCACTTCCTCGGCGAAGGCGCCCACGCGCTGGACCACCCCGACTACGACATCTGGTCGCAGGGGCAGTCGCCCGACGAGGTCTGGACGCAGTACTTCCAGTGGCTCGGCGAGGCCGCGCGCACCGGGCTCTTCGACATCCTCGCCCACCCGGATCTCGTCAAGCACTGGGGCGACGACCGCCCGCGCCCCGACGGGGACCTGCGCCGCTTCTACGAGTTGGCCATCGACGGCATCGCGGAGTCGGGCGTCGCCGTCGAGCTGTCCACCGCGGGGCTGCGCAAGCCGATCGCAGAGCTCTATCCCGCCACGGGCTTCCTCGAGATGGTCCTGGAGGCCGGCAACCCCGTGGCGTTGTCCTCTGACGCGCACACGGCTGAGGACCTCGGCCACGGGTACGACAAGGCGGTCGAGCTCCTGAGCGGGTTGGGCGTTCGTGAGCTCGCGGTCTTCGAGCGGCGGCAGCGGCGGTTGGAGTCGATCGGGTGAGCATCCGCAGCGGCATCGGCTGGGACTCCCACCGCCTGGCCCCGGGGCGGCCGCTGATCCTCGGGGGCGTCACCCTCGAGCACGACCGGGGCCTCGACGGGCACTCCGACGCCGACGTGCTGGCCCACGCCCTGACCGACGCGCTTCTGGGTGCCGCCGGGCTCGACGACATCGGAGCGCACTTCCCCGACACCGATCCGGCGTTCGCCGGCGCCGACTCGCTGGTGCTGCTGCGCGAAGCGGTGGCGCGGGCGCGTGCGGCGGGCTTCGCCCCGACCTTCGCCGACACGACGGTGCTGATGGAGCGCCCGAAGCTCGGGCCGCACCGCGCCGCGATTCGCGCGAACCTCACCGAGGCGCTCGGTGCGCCGGTCAACGTCAAGGCCTCCACGGGCGAGGGCATCGGGTTCGTCGGGCGTGAGGAGGGCGTCGCCGCGCTGGCCGTGGTGACGGTGCACAACGTCTGAGGACGACTGTTAGCGTCCGTGAAGGAACGTTGCGGGCAGCCAACCGGCCGCGACGGGGTCGGTAGCGTGGCCTCACGCGGCGTCGTCGTGGAACAGCAGCGCAGGGCGGCGGCCGTTGCCCCCATGGCCACCGACTCGACCTCCACCTTCACCGCCTTGCGCCCACGCGCGCTCGCCGTGCCGCGGGTGGCCACCGGCTGGTTCGTGGCCGCCGGCGTGCTGGTGATCGCGGCGCTGTCGCTGCTGCTGCCCTCAGCGCCGACGTACGACCCGTGGTCCTGGATCATCTGGGGCCGGGAGATCACCGGGCTCGACCTGAACACCGTCGACGGACCGTCGTGGAAGCCGCTGCCGGTGGTGTTCACCACCGTCTTCGCCCTGTTCGGAGACGCCTCGGCGCCAGACCTGTGGCTGCTGGTGGCCCGCACGGGCGCCCTGGCCGGCGTCGTCGCCGCCTTCGCCCTGGTCCGCCGCCTCGGAGGGGGCGTGGCCGGCGCGACCGTGGCGGCCGCCGCGCTCGCCTTCGCCCCATGGACGGTCCGCAACGCAGCCCTGGGGAACTCCGAGGGCCTGATGGTGGCCTGCGTCCTGGGGGCGGTGGAGCGGCACCTCGCCGGGCGGCGTGGGCAGGCCTTCGCGTTGGCGGTCGGGGCCGGGCTGCTGCGCCCAGAGGCGTGGCCGTTCCTCGGGCTGTACGCGGCGTGGCTGGTGTGGCACGACCGGTCGCGGTTGCTGCAGGCGGCGCTCGGCCTCGCGCTGATCCCGCTCTTGTGGTTCCCGCCCGAGCTGTGGGGGTCCGGCAACCTCATGCGCGCGTCGGACCGTGCGAAGGAGCCCAACCCGAACAGCCCGGCCTTCGCCGACAGCCCGTCGCTGGCGGTGCTGCGTCTGGCCAACGAGATGATGACCGTCCCCATGTGGATCGGCCTGGCTGCGCTGCTGGCGGCCGCCGTGTGGCAGCGTCGCCGCCCCGGCGCCGTCGCGGGCCTGGTGGTCCTCGCCGTCGCGTGGCTCGGGCTGGTGGCCCTGATGACCGAGCGCGGCTTCTCGGGCAACCAGCGCTATCTGATCGTGCCGGTCGCCCTGGCGTTCGTCGCCGCAGGTACGGGCCTCGGGCGCCTGGCGTCAACGCTGGGTGGGCGGCTGTCGTTTCCGCGCGCGGTGCCGGCCGCGGTCTGCGCGGCCGCGCTGGTGGGGCTGGCGGTCGTCACGTTCGCGACCCAGCGCGAGACTGCGCGCCTGCCCAACGTGCTCAGCGCCGTCGCTTACCAGGCGCGCCTGTCCGACGACCTCGGTACCGCGGTCGCCCAGGCGGGCGGCCGCGGGGCGCTGCGTCGTGCCACCTGCGGCGACGTGTACACGAGCGCCTTCCTCGTCCCGACCGTCGCGTGGCATCTCCACCGTCACGCCGAGGACATCGGACTGCACCCGGCCGGCAGTGGGCTGGTCCTCCTCGCCCGGCTGACGCCTAGGAGCCGCGTCGGCCCGATCCTCGACGGCGTGGGCGGCGAGCCGGCGGTCAGCACGCTGGCCGCCTCCGACCGGTGGCGGATCGTGCGCGCGTGTCCCGGCGGAGCCGCCTGACGTCGTGGGCGCCGTCGCTGCGCAACGCGGCCGGACCTTGCCGGCCCCGGATCGTGCCCGTGCCCTTGCCTCCGGGGTTCCGTGGACGGTCGTCGGCCTGCTCGCCCTGGTCGTCATCTCGGTTCTGTTGCGCAGCCAGGCGATCCACGCGCGCTTCTGGATCGACGAGGGGCTGTCGGTGGGTATCGCCGACCGCCCGTTCACCGACATCCCGGGGATCCTGCGCCAGGACGGTGCGCCGCCGCTGTACTACCTGCTGCTGCACGTGTGGATGTCGTTCGCCGGCACCGGCGAGGGGGACACGCACGCGCTGTCGCTGCTGTTCGCCGTGCTCTGCGTCCCCGCCGGCTTCTGGTCGGGGCGGACGCTGTTCGGCCGGCGCGCCGGGTGGTTCGCCGCCGTGCTGCTGGCGCTGAGCCCCTACCTCACGTTCTACGCGCAGGAGACGCGGATGTACTCGCTCGTCGCCCTGGAGAGCCTTCTCGTGGTGACGACCTTCGCGCTGGTCTTCGCTGCGCGCCGGCGGGCGTGGCTGCCGGCGTTCACCGGCTCGTTGCTCGCCCTGGTGCTCACCCACAACTGGGGGCTCTTCGCCGGGGTGGCCTCGGTGGCTGCACTCGCCAAGCTCGTGCACCTCGCGCCCGACGGCGAGCGGCGCGCCCTGCTGCGCGACGCCGCCATCGGCTACGGGGCCACGGCGGTGCTCTACCTGCCGTGGCTGCCCACGCTGATCTTCCAGGCCCGGCACACGGGGGCACCCTGGGCCGTGCGGCCGAAGCTGTCCGATCTGGTCGGAGGTCTCGGCCTGACCGTCGGCGGCCAGACGACCGCGCTGGCGATCGCCTTCGTGGGCGGCGGCGGCCTCGCGGCCCTGCTCCTCGGGCGCCCGGCTGCCGCGCTGCTGCGCGACACGGTGAGCGCCGAGGGCCGCCGCGCCCGCGCGGCGCTGGCGATCCTGACGATCGGCCTCGGGGGGATCCTGGTGGCGTTCCTGGCGTCACAGGCTTCCCCGGCGTGGGCCAACCGGTACTTCGCGGTCTTCGTCCCCCCGATCCTGCTGGCCATGGCCTTCGGGCTGTCGCGCGCGGGGCGGATCGGGGTCGTGGCGTTGGCGGTCGTCGCGGTCCTGTGGTTCGACCCGCGCACGGGGCAGCTCAACGCCAAGGGCAACGCGCACACCGTCGGCGTCCTCGCGCGCGACGCGGTCCTCCCCGGCGACCTCGTCATCTCGACCCACCCCGAGCAGGTCCCGGTGCTGCACTACTACTTCCCGCCCGGGCTGCGGTGGGCCTCGGCGCTGGGGCCGTTCCCCGACACGGGGGTGATGGACTGGCGCGACGCCCTCCCGCGGCTGCGGGCGGCTCACCCGTCGCAGATCGCCGCACCGCTGCTGGCCGCGACTCGCCCCGGGCAGAGCGTGCTGCTGGTCCAGCCGATCATCCGCACAGGGTCGTGGCGCGCGCCGTGGACCATGTTGGTGCGCCGCCGCGCGGCGCAGTGGGAACGGCTGCTGGACCATGAGCCGCGGTTGGTCCGCGAGGGCGTCCTGCAGCAGTACGGGCAACGGCGCCCGCCCCGCGGCGTGCGCGCCGTGCGCTACCGCGTGCGGTGAGCGCGCGGCGGCTTCGTTAGCGCGTGTTAGCACCGATTAGGGGATGCAGCGCGCGCGCGAGGCCTGGGGCACAGTGGACCCATGACCCTCGCCGAACGTGAGCTGCCCGGTAACCCGGGCTCCGACTCCGACACAAAGCCCCATGTCGTCATCGGCGGAGGGCCCGCGGGCCTCACGGCCGGCTACCTGCTGGCCAAGGCCGGCAAGCCCGTCCTCGTGCTCGAGGCCGACGACCAGGTCGGCGGCCTCGCCAAGACCGTGGTCGACCCCGACGGCTACCGCTTCGACCTCGGCGGCCACCGCTTCTTCACCAAGTCCAAGGAGGTCAACGACCTCTGGCTCGAGATCATGGGCGACGAGTTCCTCATGCGTCCCCGCATGTCGCGGATCTTCTGGCGCGGGCGCTACCTCGACTACCCGCTGAAGGGCACCGACGTGATCCGCAAGCTCGGTCCCGTCGAGTGCGTGCGCTGTGGCCTGTCCTACCTCTGGGCGGCGGTCAAGCCCAAGGGGGAGGAGGACAACTTCGAGCAGTGGGTCCAGAACCGCTTCGGAAAGCGCCTGTACAACCACTTCTTCAAGTCCTACACCGAGAAGGTCTGGGGTGTCCCGACGACCGAGATCCGCGCCGAGTGGGCCGCGCAGCGCATCAAGGGGCTGTCGTTCTTCTCCGCCGCCAAGGCCGCGTTCTTCGGCAACGGCGACAACAACATCAAGTCGCTGATCGACCGCTTCCAGTACCCGCGATATGGCCCGGGGCAGATGTGGGAGCAGATGACGACGCGCATCGAGGAGATGGGCGGCGAGGTGCGCCTGAACACCGCGGCGCGCAAGATCGAGCTCGACGAGCGGGGTGAGGTCCGCGCGATCCACACCGACGACGAGGTCATCGAGCCGGCCAACGTGATCTCCTCACTGCCGCTGCGCGCGACGGTTGGCATCGCGTCGCCGCAGCCGCCGGTCGCGGTCCAGGAGGCCGCCAAGGGCCTGCGCTACCGCGACTTCCTGACCGTCGCCCTGGTGTTGGACGGAGAGGACATCTTCCCCGACAACTGGATCTACATCCACGAGGAGAGCGTCCGCGTCGGGCGCATCCAGAACTACCGCTCGTGGAGCCCGTGGATGGTCCCCGATCCGGACACGGCCTGCGTCGGCCTGGAGTACTTCGCCTTCAAGGGCGACGACCTCTGGGAGATGAGCGACGACGACCTGATCGCGCTGGCCACCCGCGAGCTGCAGGAGCTCGGCTTGGCCGATCCGAAGACGGTCCGCCGCGGCTACGTCGTGCGGGTTCCGCTCGCGTACCCGATGTACGACGCCGACTACTCCGAGCGCGTCGACGCGATCCGCGGCTGGCTCGACGGCATCGGCGCCTTCCAGCAGGTCGGCCGCAACGGCCTGCACCGCTACAACAACTCCGACCACTCGATGCTCAGCGCGATGCGCGCGGTGGACAACGTGCTCAACGGCGCCGGCCACGACATCTGGGCCGTCAACGTCGAGAGCGCCTACCACGAGACCGACGTCGCCGACGAGCAGCCCTACCGCGACGCGCCGGAGACCGAGTCGATGAAGCAGCCGCTGGGCGCGGAAGTCTAGGCCTCAGCGTTTGGCTCGCCGTCTGTCGCGTTTCTGTCGCCCGGCGACAGTTTGGCGACAGACGACGGGCGCAACAGGGCCTTCAGGGCGTCGGCGACGTACCGGGGCTCCTCGGTCACCTGGCGCCAGGTGAAGCGGACGACGGTGTAGCCGGCGAGGCGGAGCTCGGTGTCGCGCCGGCGATCGGCCGCGAACGCTCGCCGGCTCGAGTGATGTTCGAAGCCGTCGGTCTCGACGACGACCATTGCTGCGGCCAGAGGAAGTCGACCGTGTACGCCCCGATGATCGCCTGGCAGCGAGGAGCGGCGATCCGGTGGCGACGCAGGAGAGCGAGGAAGCGGCGCTCGAGCGCGCTCGCTGGTTTGGCCGGGTCGCGGGCCAGCGCGGCGCGTAGGGCGGCCGCGCCGGGGCGGGGGACATCGGGAATGGTTCGCCGCAGGAGGCCGGCGCGCTCGGCCCGTTCAACGACAGCGGAAGGACGCCGGCGGAGACGACGCCTGGCGGTACCGCCGTCAGCTCACGCGTCCGCTGCAGAGCCCACCGGCAGCTCGATCGCCAACGTCAGCGTGAAGTGCGCTCCTGCGCCGTCGGTGTCGTCGAGCACCAGCAACCCGCCCAGGCGGGTGGCGGTCTCGCGGCCGATGGCCAGGCCGAGGCCGAAGCCGCCGGCCCCGCCGGTCTGCGTGCCGCGCTGGAAGCGCTCGAAGATCAGGTCGCGTTCGGAGGAGGGGACGCCTGGGCCCTCGTCGCCGACCTCCAGCGTGGCCGACGCGCCCGCGTACCGCGCGCCGATGACCACGCGCCCCGCGGCTGGGGAGAAGCGCAGCGCGTTGTCCAGCAGGATGCGCGCCACGCGGGCCACGGCCCCCGGGTCGCCACGCGCCCACACCGGTCCGCGCGGGGGCACGACGTCGATCCCGACGCCACGCTCGCTCCCCCGCAGCTCGAACTCCGCAGCCACAGCGCGGCAGAGCTCGCCAAGCTCGACCGGCTCGGAGCGCAGCGTCACGTCTGCATCGAGGCGGCTGAGGTCCAGCAGCTCGGTCGCGAGGTGCCCGAGGCGCTGGAGCTGCTCCTGTGCGGCGGCGATCTGGCGCAGCGCGTCGTCGCGATCGATGCGGCTGTCGGCAAGGTCCTCGCCGAGCAGCTCGAGGTTGCCCTGCAGCGAGGTCAGCGGCGTGCGCAGCTCGTGCGAGGCCGTGGACACGAACGCCCGGCGCGCCGCCTCCTGCCGGCGCAGGCTCGTCTGCATCACGCCCAGCGACCGGGCCAAGTCGCCGACCTCGTCGCGGCCATCGTCGCGCGGCACCGGCGCCTCCGGCCCCTCCGCGGTGATCCGCATGGCGACGTCACGCAGTCGGCCGAGGCGCCGGGTCAGCGCGCGGCTGAACGCCAGCCCGAGCAGGAGTGCGGCGCCGAGGCCCACGGCGGCAGCGACCAGCAGCGCGTCACGCACGACGCTCGCGGCGTCGGACACCCCGCTGAGCGGCTTACGGACGGCCAGCACGAACAGGGAACGGTCGTCGCGCACCAGCGGCACCGCGACGCGCGCCGTGTCGCCCTCGACCGAGCGGACCGTCGTGCGCGCGTCCAGGCTCTCCTGGACGTCGGAGATGTCGTCGGGGTTGGCGGGGTCGGTGTCGTAGACCCGTCCGGCGTTGGCCGCGTAGATGACGATTCGCGCTCCCGCGCGCGTGGACAGCGCGTCAGCGAGGTCCTGCACCGAGGGCTTCGGGCGGCGCGAGGTGAAGATCTCTCGGCGGTTGAGCGCGCTGACCAGCGCCGGGCGCGCCGTCTGCGCGGCGGCGGCCAGCGTGTCGGTGCTCTGGTTGCGCAACCGCGCCTGCAGGGGCGACAACAGGGCCGCCGCGGCGGCAACGAGCGTGACGGCGCTGGTGAGCAGCAGCGCGAGCAGCAGCTGGGGCCGCAGCCCGAACGGGCGCCGCAGCGCCTTCACGGCTCACGAAAGCGGTAGCCCGCGCCGCGCACCGTGAGGATCAGCGACGGCTCCTCCGGGCGCTGCTCGAGCTTCTCGCGCAGGTGCCGAATGTGCACGTCGATCGCGCGCGGGTCGCGGTAGGCGCTGTCACCCCAGATCGACCGCAGGAGCTCCTGCCGGTTGAACAGCCGCCCCGGGCGCGACAGCAGGCAGGACAACAGCTCGAACTCAGAGAACGTCAGGCGGACAGGCTCGCCGTCGAGGGTGACCTCCCGCAGGCGCTGGTCGAGCCGCACGTTGTCCACGGTGATCGTCCCGTCCTCGACCACGCGGCCACCCGTGCGGCGCATGACCGCGCGGATGCGGCTGCGCAGCTCGGCCAGGCCGAAGGGCTTGGTCACGTAGTCGTCGGCCCCGGCCTCCAGGCCCCCGACCACGTCGGCCTCGGAGTCCAGCGCGGTGAGCATGATGATCGGGACCACGTTGCGCCGGCTGCGCAGCGCGCGCGCGACCTCGTGGCCGGCCGGGCCGGGCCCCAAGGCGACGTCCAGCAGAACGATGTCGAACGGCCGTGAGCTGGCGACCGCGATGGCGGATTGCCCGTCGCCCACGGCGGTGACCTGATGGCCCTCGCGCTCGAAGGAACGCGTGAGCATCTCGCGCAGCGGTGCGTCGTCGTCGACGAGCAGGATGTCCAGCGAGGACCCGGGCACGGCGGCGGGCCCCCGGCCCTACGCGGTGGCTCGCGCGCTGCGGCGCTCGGTCGCGGCAGCGCGCAGCTGCTCGTGCTCGACCTGGCGCTTGAGCTGCTGCAACGAGCGGCGCAGGTTGCCGCGCACGGTGGGTGCCGAGACCTTCTCGGCCAGCCACCCGCCGATGCCGGCGCCGGCCACGCCGTAGCTCAGGCGGAACTCGACGTGGGTGCGGCCCTTCGGGCGTGCGCGCACGCGCCAGCGCCCGCGCTGGTCGACGCCGGTCACCGAGTTCCAGGCGAGGTCGCGCGGCTCGGAGAACTCGACGACCTCGACCAGGCCGCCGACCTCCGCGGAGCCGATCCGCATGAGCATCCGGTAGCGGGCCCCGACCCCCTGCTCCTGCTCGCCCTCGACCTCCCAGCGCGTCACCCCCGCCATGTAGTGCAGGTAGCGCTTGGGGTCGGCCAGGAACGCCCAAACGACCTCGGGCGGCGCGGACACATCGATCTGGGCTGCGACGCGCACGCCCGGGTGCCTCAGCCGATGACCGGCAGGCGGCGCTCGGCGGCCAGCGCGTCGAGGGTCTCCTGCATGAGGCGGATCACGTGCTCGTAGATCTCACCGACGTCGGGGTCGTCCCCGAACTCCGCGCGCAGGTCGATCGGCGGGAGCGCCTCGATCGTGATCTTCGCCGGCAGCGGGATGTGCCCGAGCATGTCTCCGAGGTTCAGCCCCCATGGAGGACCGATGGAGATCGGCAGCACTTTCAGCCGGGCGGTCTTGTCGAGCATCAGCAGCTTCGCCAGGCGTTCTCCGCGCGAGAGGAACAGCGCGGTCTCGTGCGCGCCGATCGACACGACCGGGACGATCGGCACGTCGTGCTGGAGCGCGAGCCGGATGAAGCCTTTGCGCCCGTTGAAGTCGACGACGTTGCGCTCCCAGAAGGGGCGGTGGACCTCGTAGTCGCCGCCCGGGTAGACCAGCAGCGCGGCGCCGCTGCTCAGCGCCTTCTCCGAGTTCGCGTGCGAGGCGGCAACCGTGCCGAACTTGCGCAGGAAGCCGAGCCCGGGCAACGACAGCACGAGGTTGTGGGCGAGCTGGTAGAAGCGGCGCTCGACGCCGAAGTAGGCCGAGAAGGCCAGCGTGAGCACCCCGATGTCCGGCGCCATGTTGCCGCCGGAGTGGTTGCCCACCAAGAGCACCGCGCCCTCCTCGGGGATGTTCCCGAGCCCCCGAACCTCCCCGCGGTAGTACAGGCTGTTGAGCAGCCAGAGCCCCGGAAGGTTCGCGCGGATGTAGTCCGGGTCGCGCTCGTCGAGGTCGGCCGCCGGGATGCGAGAGGCCAGCGCGCCGGTCAGCTTGCCGAGCATTCGCTCGGGCAAGCTCCCCGGACCCTGCTCTTTCTCCCCCTCCTGCGCAGCGTCGTCGTCGACGTGGCCGTTGAGGTGGGCGGCGTCACCGTGCCCGTTGCGGGAGCCGTGCGCCGTGGTCGGAGCCTGCGCCATGGCCGGGAGTCTACGCCGCGTTGCTGCGCGCCGTCGCCGCCCGCCGGCGGGCGGGGCGCGCCGCGGGGGCGGCGCCGTCGACCCGGTCGAAGAACGCCAGCAGCGCCGCGTTGACCTCCTCGGGCCGCTCGATCTGCGGCACGTGCCCGCAGCCGTCCAGGACGACCTGCTCCGCGGCCGGCAGCCAGCGGGCGACGTGCTTGGCGAACCCGGCGGGGATCAGCGGGTCGTGCGTTCCCCAGAGGAAGAGCGCCGGCGCCCGCAGGCCGGCAAGGCGCTCGTAGAAGCCGCCGCGACCGAAGGGTCGGTCGAGGTAGAGGTTGCGGGCGGCGCTCAGGAACGCGATCCGCGCCCCGCGGGAGCCGTACACGCGCTGGAACTCGTCAACCGCCACGTCAGCGACGCTTGGGTCCAGCGCATCGGGGTCGGCGAACAGCGCGGACAGCTGGCCGGCGACCATGCGGCGGGCGAAGCGGTGGGGCAGCAGCCCGAGCTCGGGGCGCAGCAGGCGCACCAGCGGGTGAAAGCCCCGCTTGACGAAGGCGACGGCGGGGCACAGGAGCCCGAGGCCGTTCACGCGCTCAGGCGCACGCAGGCCCAGCTCCAATGCGACGCGGCCGCCCATGGAGTTGCCCACCACGTGCGCGCGGTCGATCCCCAGCTCGTCCATCGCGTGCAGCACCGCGTCGGCGAACCAGCGCGCCGTGTACGGCGCGATCGTCGGCTTGGACGAGCCGCCGAAGCCGGGCAGGTCCATGGCGTGGACGCGGAAGCCGTGCTTGGCCAGCGCGGCGGCCGTGTCGAAGAAGGACGCCTTGGTCGCTCCGAGCCCGTGCAGCAGGACGACGTCGCGGCCCTCGCCCATGGTCAGCGTCGAGATGGTGCGCCCCTTGCCGGCGGGCACGTGGCGGATGCACACGAGCGGGTCGCGGCCGTTGGGCAGGCGGAAGAGGCCCTCGAAGCCGACGGCGAGGTCGAGGTCGCCACGCGCCCACAGCGTGCGCTGGGAGAACGCCTCGATGCCGCTGAGCTCACCGGTGCGCAGCCGCAGCCACGTCTCGGCGTCGGTGCCGATCACCACGTCCGGCGTGCGACGGGTGACCCCCTTGCGCACGCGCGCCCCGTGCTCCGTGCAGCGGATCTCCCACGTGTGCCCCACGTCGCCCAAGACCACGTGGTAGGTCGCGTCGAAGCCGGCGTCGGCCCCCAGGTAGCGGTCCGCGAGGGTGCGGAAGGCGTCCTCGACGGAGCGCAGGTGGCCTGCGTGGACAGATGACCCTGGCACTGCGTCACCAAATCTACACGTCCCGCCCACGACCCCGATGGAGCGATCCCACGAGTCTGCGCGCAATCACTCATCGAGATGCAACCCATCTAGTCTCGAACCGGCCCATGCGCGAGATCCGCCTCCACGACTCCCGCACGGCCCGCCTGGTCACGCTGACGCCCCGGGATCCGGGGCGTGTCGGCCTCTACGCGTGCGGGCCGACGGTCTACGCCCGCGTCCACGTCGGCAACGCGCGGCCCTTCGTGGTCTTCTCGCTGCTCAAGCGGTTCCTCGTCCACGAGGGCTACGCGGTCACCTTCGTCGCCAACGTCACCGACGTCAACGACAAGATCTACGACGCGGCGCGCCCCGCCGGGCGTCCGTCCGCCGACCTCGCGCGCGAGATGACGGCGCACTACATGGCCGATACCGACGCGCTGGGCCTCGGGCGCCCGGACCACGAGCCCCTGGCGTCGGCGATGATCCCGCAGATCGTCGAGCTCATCGGCGTGCTGATCGACCGGGACAGCGCCTACGCGGTCGACGGCGACGTCTTCTTCCGCGTGCGCAGCGATCCGGAGTACGGAGCGCTCTCCCACCGCGCGGTCGACGACATGGATCAGGGCGAGGGCATCGAGGGGTCCGACCGCAAGGAGGACCCGCTGGACTTCGCCCTCTGGAAGGCGGAGAAGGCGGGGGAGGACACGGCGTGGGACGCCCCCTGGGGCCGCGGACGGCCCGGCTGGCACATCGAGTGCTCGGCGATGGCCGAGGAGCTCCTGGGTGTGGGCTTCGACATCCACGGGGGGGGCAACGACCTCGTCTTCCCCCACCACGAGAACGAGGCGGCGCAGACGCGCATGGCCCGGGGCGCCGAGCTCGCCCAGATCTGGCTGCACAACGGGATGTTGCAGGTCGATCGCTCGGGGCAGAAGATGGCGAAGTCCTCGGGGTCGATCGTGTCGCTGCCCGACGCGCTCGATCAGCACGGCCGCGACGCGCTGATCATGTTCTTCTGCGGCGGGCACCCGCGCCAGCCGCTCGCGTGGTCCGACGCGTCGCTGGCTCAGGCGGCGGGCAACGTGCGCCGGGTGCGCGAGGCCGCGCGGCGGCTCGCACCCGGGCCGTCGCCGGCGGACATGGCGCAGACCAAGGAGCGCTTCTTCGCGGCGCTGGCCGACGACTTCAACACGGCCGCGGCCCTGGCCGCCGTCTTCGACTGGGTCCGCGAAGCCAACCGCCGCGGCGGGGTCGGGCGCGACGACCTGGGCGAGATGCTGGCGGTCCTGGCGCTGGACGGCCTGCTCGACGTGCCCGACGCGGACGCGGCGGGCGGGGGTGACGAAGGAGCCCAGGCGCTCATGCGGGAGCGCGAGGTGGCGCGCGACGCGCGTGACTTCGCCCGGGCCGACGCGCTGCGCGATCAGCTCTCCGAGCTGGGCTGGCGCGTGCGCGACGGGCCCGACGGTCCGGAGCTCGTCGGCGCGAGCGCGTGATCCTCTACGGGCGCAACGCGGTCCACGAGGCGCTGCGAGCCCGGCGCAGGACGGTCTCACGCGTCTGGGCCACCCGGTCAGCCCTCGGTGGCGAGGCGTGGCTGCGCGAGGCCCCGGGGTTGACCGAGGCCACCGACGCGGAGATCGAGCGCCTCGCGGGCGCCGAGGCCCATCAGGGCGTCTGCGCCCAGGCCGGCGGCTACCCCTACGTAGGGGGGGCCGAGCTCCTGCAGCGCCCCGACCCCTTCCTCGTCGCGCTGGACGAGGTCCAGGACCCGCAGAACCTCGGCGCGATCTGCCGCACGGCCGAGGTGGCGGGGGCGACGGGTGTCGTGCTGTGCGAGCGCCGTGCCGCCGAGGTGACCCCGGCGGTCGGGAAGGCCTCGGCCGGGGCGGTCGAGCATCTGCGCATCGCGCGGGTGCGCAACCTGTCGGACTTCCTCGCCGACGCGGGGCGAGCGGGCTGCTGGAGCTACGGCGCCGCGATCGATGCACGCGCGTCCGCCTACGACCAGCAGGACTACCGCGGCGGTGTCGTCCTCGTGCTCGGCGCCGAGGGCAAGGGGCTGCGCCCACGGGTGGCCGCCAGCTGCGACGCGCTCGTCGCTCTGCCGGTTCGCGGGCGGGTGCAGAGCCTCAACGTGAGCGCGGCAGCCGCGGTTCTGATCTACACGATCACGCAGAAACGGCTGCACATCTCCACATAAGGCTTGACAACGCTCCATAAGGGTACGTAGAGTCGCGTCTGCATCACCGTCAACCTGAGGTCGAGAAGACCAAGGGACCTTTGCTTCAGCGGCGCCAGGGGAGGAGTGCGCCACTGAGTTTTCTTCCCTGCTCAGAAGCAGAAAGGACTACTCGTGGCCCGACTTTCCCTCAGTGCTCATGGTCAGGTGCAGGTCGAGGATGGTTACCTGATCGCGCTTGCCAAGCAGGGTGACCCGATCGCCTACGACCGGATCGTCCGTCGCTACTACGGCTTCGTCCGGCTGAAGGCGTCGTCGTACTTCCTCACCGGCGGTGACGCTGACGACCTCATCCAGGAAGGCCTGGTCGGCCTCTACAAGGCGGTGCGCGACTTCCGCACGGACCGTGAGTCGAGCTTTCGCAACTTCGCCGAGCTCTGCATCACGCGGCAGATCATCACCGCGGTCAAGACCGCCACCCGCAACAAGCACACGCCGCTGAACCAGTACGTGTCCTTCTCGGCGACGCCGGCCAGCGCCACCGACGGCGAGCCGACCCTCGAGGAGATCATCCCGGGGCCCTCGGTGCACGACCCCGTCAACCAGGTCATCTCCTCCGAGGAGCTGCGCTCGCTGGTGGGCTGCCTGTCGACGGCACTGTCGGACCTCGAGTCACGCGTGCTGTCGCTGTATCTGGATGGCTGCTCCTACGAGGACGTCGGCGAGCGCCTGGGCTGCGACACCAAAACGGTCGACAACGCCCTGCAGCGCGTCAAGCGCAAGGTGGGCGTACATCTCACGTCGCGCAACGTGCTCGCGTAGCCCGCCCGTCTACAGTCGGCGCCGTGACCCCGCTCGGCGTCGTCCTGCTCGTGATCGCCCTGCTGCTCCTGGTGCTGGTCGTGGGCGGGGTCATCGCCGCCGGCCGTCGGCAGCGGGCCCGCGAGGCTCACCTGCAAGCGCAGCTCTCCCAGGCCAACGAGGCGCTGGCGCTGGCGCGGGCCGACGACCGGGGGTGGGACCGCGACGTGCTGGAGGCCGCTGCGCGGGCGGCGGCAGGCGGTCGGGTGGACGCGCTCGATCTCGTGCAGGTGCAGGACCGTCCCGGCACCGAGGAGGACCGCGCGATCTTCCGCGTGGTTCGTGGAGGCCGGGAAGATCGGCTGGTCCTCGGCCGGCACGACGGCGCGTGGCTGCCGGTCCAGGCTCAGAGCCGGAGAGGGGATTCGAACCCCTGACCTGCTGATTACAAATCAGCTGCTCTGGCCAACTGAGCTACTCCGGCGCGCCGGCGCGGAGTCTAGGAGCGCGAGCTGCTCCCGCTCAGCCCGCGGAGGGAATCGCGTGCTCGAGGCTGCCGTGCCCGTTGGAGCTCGAGGCGACGTGCTCGTACGCGGGTACCTCGGGATCCTTCGGCGCGTTCAGGCGCCGTTCGAGCTCGCCCAGCACGACGCCGAAGAGCGCGTGGCGCCAGGTGGCCTGAGCCAGGGCGCGCCCGCAGCTGAACAGGGTCGGCAGTTCGTCGCGCGCGGGGTGGAAGCGATCGGTCACCGCGGTCAGCGGCCATGTCGCGGCGTGCTCGGCCAGACCGGCCAGCGGCCCGCGCGCCCACGACGGCAGGGGAACGCGCGAGGCGAGCGTCGCATAGGCCGCGCCGAACGCGGCGCCGTTTGAGACGTGCAGGACGGCTCCGACGACCGGCCAGGCGGGCCCGCGGGTCACGAGCTTGCCCAGCAGCTCGGTGTCGTCGTAGTCGACGCCGAAGACTCGCTTGTCCAGCGGCTGCTGAAGGCCCCAGACCCCTGCGGCGACGGCCCCGGCGACGGCTCCACGGGCGGCTTGGGCGAGGTCGAGCGGCATCGGCTGAGGCCGCACTGTAACCCCCTTGCGAGCCGTCGGTATGCCAGATCGTGAACCGAGCGCAGCTGCTGAGCCGTGTGCGCACCCGCGGAGATCGCGAGGCCGGCGTGGTGCCGCGCAGCGTAGGCTCCGGTGGGTGGACAAGGTTGAGCTCGACCGGCGGTTCTCCGACCTCTACCGCGCCCATCTGCGCGACGTCTACTCCTACTCCTACTACCGGGTCGGCAACCACCACGACGCCGAGGATCTCACGGAGCAGACCTTCCTGCAGGCCTACCGGCACTTCGAGCGCGCCCTCGCCGAATCCGACGGCCGCCCGCTGCGGCCTTGGCTCATCCGCATCGCGCACAACCTCGCCGCGAACCTCTACCGCGACCGCTCGCGCAAGCCGCAGACGCCGATCGACGACACGACCGAGCTGCGCACGATGCACACGACGGAGGACCTCGTCGAGGGCCGCGACGAGCTCGCGCGCATCCTCGAGGGCGTCACGCAACTGCCCGACGACCGGCGGGAAGCGCTGATCATGCGCTTCGCGCTGGGGATGGACAACCGCGAGATCGCCCGGGCGATGGGCCGCACCGACGGCGCCACCAAGGTCCTCATCCACCGGGCGATCAAGCAGCTCGAGCAGATCGTCGCGGCGGGGGTGCCCTCGTGAGCCCGGACCCCCCCGGCGTCCCCGGCCTGCCGGACCTCGAGGGCCTGCTGCGGCGCGCGCTTGCGCCGGTCGAGCCACCGCACGAGCTCAGCGCCCGGTTGGAGGAGACGCTCACCAACCTCTCGGAGCTCGCCGCCGAGGAGCTCGATGCGCTCGAGCTCAGCTCGATGCGCGACCCGCGCAACTGGATGCGCCCCGTGGCGGCGGCGACGATCGGCTCGGCGGCGGGCGCCGGCCTGCTCCTCCTGCGCGTCCGGCGCCAGCAGAAGCGCCGGCTGGAGGCGTCGACGAGCACGGTCGACTTCGCCGAGCGGACGCTGCGGGCGGCGGCCCACGAAGCGCTGCGCGTGTTCGAGCGCTGACGATCAGGGAGTCTTCGATGATCCGGTTTGCCGCGCGCGGCGCAAACGCTCACTGAGCCATGGACACGCCGTCGCGCCCCTACGACACGATGCAGGCCGAGCTGCTCCAGCTGGCTGACGAGGACGTCATGCAGCACGTGCGCCGCGGCGATCCGCGCGCCTTCGACGTCATCTACCAGCGTCACAGCACCGCGGCCTTCTCCGTCGCCTTTCGCATGACGGGCAACCGGATCGCCGCCGAGGACGTCGTGCAGGAGGCCTTCCTGTCGCTCTGGCGTTCCAACGCCCGGTACGACCGGGCGCGCGGCAGCGTCCGCACGTGGGTCCTGGGCATCGTCCACAACCGTGCCATCGACGCCCTGCGCCGCAGCGTCCAGCACGACAAGCGCCGGGCCAGCGACGAGGGCATCGAGGAACGCTTCGAGGCACGCGAGCGCACCGACGTCGAGGCCGGACGACGCGACGAGGCGCGCGAGATCCGCACTGCACTCCAGACGCTGCCAGCCGATCAGAGTCGTGTGATCGAACTCGCCTACTTCGGTGGCTTCACCCATTCCGAGATCGCCACGATGCTCGACACGCCGATCGGGACGATCAAGGGCCGGATGCGCCTCGGCCTCGAGAAGATGCGGGCGCAGCTGTCGTTCCTGGAGCGGGTGCCGTCGTGAGCCATCCGTACTCCGATGACGTGGGCGCCTGGGTGCTCGGCGCGCTGGCCGAGCCCGACGCCGAGGCGTTCCAGGGCCACCTCCAGGACTGCGAGCGCTGTCGCGACGAGGTCGCACAGCTGCGGTTCGTCGCCGACAACCTCCCGCTGACCGCGCCGCTCGAAGCGCCGCCCGTGGCGCTTCGCCAGCGTCTCATGGCCACCGTCCAACGCGAGGCCGAGCTGCTGGAGGCCGCCGGCGCGCCCGCCCGCGCGTACCGCGCGCCAGCCACGGCGCAGGGCCCCAGCCGGTTGCGACGTTGGTTCGGCGGGGTGCGGCCGCTTCCCGCCGTTGCCGTGGCGTGCTCGCTCCTGCTCGCCGGCCTCGGTGCGGGCGCCGTGCTGCGCGGCGGCGAGGCGGACACGCAACCGACCCGGACGATCCAGGCCGCGACAGACGTCCCGCACGCCACGGGGCGCCTCGAGATCGCGCGCACCAGCACGCGGCTGGCCGTCACCCACCTCCCCGCCCCGGCGAAGGGCCGCGTCTACCAGGTCTGGCTCAAGCGCGACGGGCGCACGGCGGAGCCGACCCACACGCTCTTCAACGTCCGCAACGACGGCCGCGCGACCGTGGCCATCAACGAGTCGCTGGCCGGGGCGGACGAGCTCCTGGTGACCGCCGAGCCCGACGGTGGCAGCATCATCCCGACGCGCCAGCCCGTGCTGCGCGCGGACATCAGCTGACCGCCCGTCACGAGACGAACCACTAGCGTCGTAAGGGCGCTGATGTCCTCGCTGGAGACCGCCACCACGCCGACGTGCTACCGGCACCCGTCGCGGGAGACCGGCGTCTCGTGCTCGAACTGCGGCCGGCCGATCTGCACGGACTGCATGACGACGACGCCGGTCGGCATGCGGTGCCCGGAGTGCGCCAAGCAGAAGACGCAGGTCAAGACGCTGCGGTCGATGGCCGCCGAGCCGCGGGTGACCTACTTCCTCATCGCGGCGTGCGTCATCGCCGCGCTGGGCTCGGGCACGCTCGGCTTCGGCAGCGGCGGCAACGAGCTCTACCAGCGCGGGGCGCTGCTCGGCTTCGGCCTGGACGCACGCGGACCGATCGGGGTCAGCCAGGGCGAGTACTGGCGGCTGGTCACCAGTGGGTTCCTCCACGGCGGACTGCTGCACATCGGGCTGAACATGTACCTGCTCTACCTGCTGGGGTCGATGCTCGAGCCGTCGCTGGGCAACGTCCGCTTCGCCGCGCTGTACTTCACCGCGCTGCTCGCAGGGTCCTTCGGCGCGCTGCTGCAGACGTCGCAGACCTTCACGGTGGGCGCGTCCGGCGCGGTCTTCGGGTTGATGGCGGCGGCCTTCATCGAGCAGCGGCGACGGGGGATCGACCCGCTGCAGAGCAACATCGGCGGGCTCATCGTGATCAACCTCGTCTTCAGCTTCCTGCCGGGGTTCAACGTGTCCTGGGGTGGCCACATCGGCGGCCTGATCGGCGGTGCACTCGCCGCGCTCGCCCTCGAGGTCGGCAATCGCCGCGGGGTACCGCGCTGGGCGGGCCTCGCGCTCTGCGCGGTGATCGCGGCGGCCGCGGTTGCCGGCGCGATCGCCGTGTCAGACGTGCCCGGCATCACCAACTGAGCGGTCGTACAGCGCCTGCACGGCGGTGAGCAGGTGCGCCGGTGCGAACCGGCTCGTCACGTCCAGGCGGGCGGCCGCGCCGAGCCGTGCGCGCCGCGCCGGGTCGTCGGCGAGCTGCGCCAGCGTTGCCGCCAGCGCCCCCGGGTCACCGGGCGCGACGAGCACGCCGGTCTGCTCGTGGGTGATGATCTCCGGCAGCCCGCCGTGCGCCGAAGCCACGACGCAGCCCCCGGCCGCCGCCGCTTCCAGCGCCGCGTTGGGCAGGGGGTCGGGGGAGGTGGACGCAACCACCACGACATCGGCGGCGCCGAGCACGTTCTCGACGTCGGCCCGAAACCCGAGCAGCCGGGTGCGCTCGGCGACGCCGAGGCGCTGGGCGAGCGTGCGCAGATCGTCCTCGCGCTGCTCCTCGCCCTGCCACGCTGCGCCCGCCACGAGCAGCGAGACGTCAGCGCGCCCGGCGAGGGCCGGGTCCGCCAGGGCCCGCACGGCGACGTCCTGCCCCTTCCACGCGGAGATGCGCCCAAGCACGGCGACCACGGTGTCGCGCTGGTCGAGATCGGGCCCCAGGCCGAGCGCGGCGCGGGCCTGAGCGCGCGCCGGGCGCGGGGCGATCGGTGGCAGGCCGTCGTGCAGGAGCTCCGCCTTGTGCGCGCCGGCGAACTGCGCGCGCGTGGCCTCGGAGACGCACGGGATCGCGGCGGCGCTCAGCAGCACCCGGCGCAGCCCCGGCCACCAGCGTTCGAAGCCGCTGAAGATCTCGCGGACGTGCCAGACGTGGGGAACGCCGGCGACCCGTGCCGCCGCGGCGCCGCCGAGCGTCACCGAGGTGTTCGTGTGCACGAGGGCGACGCGCCGCGACCGCGCCAGGCCTCCGAGGGCTCGGGCGTCGGCGGCCCACGCGGCGCCCACGCCGGCCATCCCGCGCGGGGTCATCAGTGCGCGCCGCAGCACCGCGAGGCGCCGCACGTGCACCTCCACGCCCGCGTCGCGCAGGTCGCGCCCCAGCTCCCCGAGCTCCGGAAGCACGACGAGCGGGCGGTAGCGCGCAGGGTCCAGCCCCGAGGCCATGAGCAGCAGCTGGCGGTCTGCCCCGTACCGGCCTGCGGAGCTGTGGACGTACAGGACGTTGCGTGGGGGGCTCACAGCGCGACGGGCAGGGCCTGCGCCGCAGCGGGCGCGGCCACGAGCCCGGGGTGCAGCACGTGGGCCAGCAGCTCGAGCCCGTCGACCAGCCGCGGCCCGGGCCGCGAGAAGTAGGCCGACGCATCGACGGCGACGACGGTGGTGGCACCCGTGGCGCGCAGCTGCGCCACGTGGTCCTCCGCCTCGCGCCGGGCGCGCGGCGCGTCGTAGCCGCAGGGCATGCAGACGACGACCTCCGGGGCGGCGGCGACGACGTGCTCCCACGGCACCTGCTCGGAGTGCTCCCCCGCGAAGCCGAGGAGGTCGAGCCCACCGGCGAGCTCGATGAGCTGCGGCGTCCAGTGGCCGGCGACGAAGACCGGGTCGAACCACTCGAGTGCCACCACGCCACGCCGCGGGGCGTTCTTGACCGCGATGCGGACCGCGTCGATGCGCGCGCGCTGCCGGGCGACGAGGGCCAGGGCCGCGTCGCGGGCGCCGGTGGCCTGGGCGATCGTGCGCACGTCGGACATCGTCTCCCCGAGCGTGCGCGGATCCAGGGCCACGACCTTCGGCGCCGAGGGGAGCGTGCGGGCCAGCTTGGCGACGTCGGTGTAGGAGACGGCGCACACGGCGCACAGCTCCTGGGTGACGATGAGGTCCGGCTTGAGCTCTCGCAGCGCCGGCTCATCGAGCGCGTAGATCGACTCGCCGCGCTCGGTGCGCTCCCGCACCGCGGCATCGATCTCGCCCGCCGACAGCCCGCCCGGCAGCACGTCGCGCGTCACTCGGGGGCGCGTGAGGGCTTGCGGCGGGTGGTCACATTCGTGCGTGACCGCCACGACGTCGTCACCCAACCCGAGCGCGAAGAGCAGCTCGGTGGCGTGGGGGACGAGGCTCACGATGCGCACGGCGCCGGACACGGTACTCGTGGAGTCGACCGTCTCGGCACCCGTGCTGGTACCGTGCCCCCGTCGCCCTGATGACCGACGACCCCTCGCGACGTGGCGGGCTGCGGCCCGCGCCCCTCCTGTGACCATCCTGCTCCTCATGGGGGTGGGGATCCTCGTGCTCGTCAACGGCTTCTTCGTGGCGGGCGAGTTCGCGCTCGTACGCTCACGGCGCGCGGTCATCGAAGGGCTTGCCGCAGAGGGCGACAAGCGCGCCCGCGTGACGCTCATGCAGCTGGACGACATGAGCCAGTACCTGTCGGCCTGCCAGTTCGGGATCACCCTGGCCTCGCTGGGCATCGGGTTCCTCGGCGAACCCGCCATCGCCAGCCTCATCGAGCCGCTGTTCGGCAACGCGATCTCCCACGGGCTGGCCGCGGTCATCGGGGTGGCAGTCGCCTACATCATCGTCACGGCGGCCCACATCACCGCCGGCGAGCAGATCCCCAAGATCTTCGCGATCGTCCGCGCGGAGCCCGTCGCCCTGGTCATCGCGCGCCCGCTGCGCCTCTTCAACCGCGTGATGCGGCCGTTCATCTCGATGCTCAACGCCGTCTCCAACACGGCGCTGCGCGCGGTGAAGATCGACCCCGAGGCCGAGTTCGACGAGGGCGGCTCGCCGGAGGAGCTGAAGATCCTCATCGCCCAGGGGCGCTCGGGCGGCAAGCTCGACGCCGGCGAGGCGGGGATGCTCTCGGGCGTCTTCCATCTGCACGAGCAGGAGGCCCGGCAGGTGATGACGCCGATCCCGGCCGTCGTCACCGTCGACACCAGCGAGGACGTCGAGACCGCGCTGCGGCGCTGCATCTCCTCGGGGCACACGCGTCTGCTGGTCACCGAGGACGAGAACCAGGATCGCGTCAAGGGCATCGTGCACTCCAACTCCCTCGCGCGCCAGCTGATGGCCAACGGACCGGGTGCGTCGATCGACGAGCTGGTCAAGGACGCGCCGATCGTCCCCGAGACCAAGCCCCTGGACGACCTGCTCGCCGACCTGCAGCGCAACCGGTCCTCGATGGCGGTCGTCGTCGACGAGTACGGACGGGTTGCCGGGATCGTCACTGTCGAGGACATCATCGAGGAGGTCGTCGGGGAGATCGACGACGAGACCGACCCGACCGGAGGCGAGATCCGCCGTCTGGCCAACGGCGACTGGTACGTGCGCGGACACGTCGCGGTGACTGACCTGACCGACCACGGCCTCGAGCTGCCGGTCGACACCGACGCCTACAACTCGGTTGGCGGCTTCGTCTTCGCCGAGCTCGGGCGCCTGCCCCAGCGCGGGGACACCGTGCGCGCCGACGGCTACGCGATCCGGGTCGAGTCGGTCCGCGCGAACCGCGTGGAGGCTGTGCGCATCCGCGAGCGGGCGGGGCCACAGGACGGGCCGGGGGCCAGCGATCCGGGGCCGGCGCGCGACGGCTGAAACGGCCGCGCCGGGCGCACCGCAAGTTTCCGCCGGGCCCCGCGTTTGTGTGCAGTACCTCTCGCCGGTGGGACGGCAGGGGCGCATGCAGTTCCCTCTTCGTCCGTGGGACGACGTCGAGGGTCCGCCAGTGGATCGGGGTGGGTTCACGGCAGAGCACAAAGACGACCGGCCCGCTGGAAGGCGGGCCGGTCGGTGCTTCTGGGAGGAGGGGACCTCACTGCGAAGGACGTTCGCCCAGCGAATATCCGCCGGCAAGCTGAACGGGGGCTAAAAGCTCGGTGTGTGGGAACCTTCCGGCATGGCCAAGAAGAACAAGGACTCAGACCTCTTCGACTCCCTGCGCCTGCGTGGCGTCCAGGGCAAGGTCGCCAAGGTGCTCAGCGAGGCTCCGGGACAGGAGACCGCAGCCAAGGCGATCGACGATCTGCGCGCTGCGGCGGCGATGATCGAGCAGCGCCTCACGGGTGGTGACGCCAAGCCGGCCAGCAGGGGTTCGTCGTCAAAGCCGGCCCCGGCGCGGCGCCGGACGACGACCGCGGCGAAGGGGCCGGCGGGTCGTTCGTCCGCACGGACGACGACGGCCTCCGCCGGAGCGAAGACCGGGACGGGTGCTACGAAGACCGCGGCCCGCAAGACCGCGGCCAAGCGTTCGTCGGCCGCAAGCAAGCCCGCGGCCAAGCGCACGACGGCCGCGGCGGGCAAGCGCACGACGGCCGCTGCCGGCAAGCCCGCGACCGCCGCGCGCAAGCCGGCGGCGAAGAAGCCCTCCTAGGAGTTCGGGCGGCCCGCGGGCGCGGCGTGGTCGAGGAGCCCGCGCCCGCTCTTGCGCCCCAGCGCGCCCTCGGCCACGAGGGCGCGCAACTGCTCCGGCACGGGCGTGCCGACCGCGTCGCCGATGGCCACCGCGACGTCCAGGCCGACGAAGTCCAGCAGCGCGAGCGGGCCCATCGGGTGCCCGGCACCGAGCGTCATGCAGGCGTCGACCGCCTCCGGTGCCATACCGGTCTCCTGCATGAGCGTGACGGCGCTGAACAGGTAGGGAAAGAGCAGGCGGTTGACCACGAAGCCGGGGAGGTCCGGTACCTCGATCGCGGTCTTACCCAGCGTCGCGCAGAACGCGTGGGCGCGGTCGCGGGTCGCCGCCGTGGCCTCGGCGGGGAACGCGAGCTCCACGAGCTCCATCCGTGGCACGGGGTTGAAGACGTGCAGCGCGACGAAGCGCTCGGCCATACCTGAGGCGGCGGCCAGGGGCGCCACCGCCAGTGACGACGTCGTGGTGGCCAGCAGCACATCTGCGCCGGCCACCTTTGCCATGCGTGCGATGAGGCCCGCCTTCGCGTCGTGGTCCTCGACGATCGCCTCGACCAGGAAGGTCCGTTCACTCAGCGCGTCGAGGTCGGTCTCAACGCGGATGCGTGCGGAGTTGACCTCGCCGCTGAGGCGGCCGCAGACACGGTCCACGCTCTCCCGCGCCCGGCCCGCCGCCTCGGCAGAGCGCGCCACCAGCACCACGTCCCCGTGGCGCGCGGCCGCTGCGGCCAGGCCGCACGCGATCGCGCCGGAACCGGCGATGCCCAGACGCTCGTTCACGCGCGGGTAGAGTATCCAGCCGCCGGGTCACCCCTTCCTGACAGCCAAAGGAACGTCTGAACATGAGTGGACAGCAGGGCCGCGAGGTCGTCATCGTCGAAGCCGTTCGCACGCCCATCGGGCGCGGTCACAAGGAGAAGGGCTACTACAAGGACACCCATCCCGCCGACCTGCTCGGCAAGACCTACTCCGAGCTGATCAGCCGCTCGGGCATCGACGCCGCCGAGGTGGAGAACGTGATCGCGGGCTGCGTGCAGCAGTTCGGCGAGCAGGCGTTCAACATCGCTCGCAACGCCTGGCTGCAGGAGGGCCTGCCGCTCGAGGCCTCCGCGACGACCATCGACCTGCAGTGCGGCTCCGCGCAGCAGGCCGTCGGCTACGCCGCCGCGCAGATCGCCGCGGGCGTCCACGACGTCGTCATCGGCTCGGGCGTCGAGCACATGGGCCACATCCCGTTCTCGGCCGGCATGGAGACCCAGCAGACCTACGGCGCGGCGTTCACGCCGAAGCTGATGGACAAGTACAACATCGTCGGCCAGGGCCTCGGTGCCGAGATGATCGCCGACCAGTGGGAGATCCCCCGCTCCGAGCTCGACGAGCTCGCGCTGCGCTCCCACCAGCTCGCCGTCAAGGCCACCGAGGAGGGCCTGTTCGACCGCGAGACCGTGCCGTTCCAGGTCAACGGCGACACGTTCACGACCGATCAGGGCCCGCGGCCGGAGACGACGCTCGAGAAGCTCGCTTCTTTGAAGCCGGCGTTCAAGCCCGACGGGAAGATCACGGCCGGCAACGCGTCGCAGATCTCCGACGGCGCGGCGGCGGTGCTGCTGATGACCGCCGAGAAGGCGCAGCAGCTCGGTCTGAAGGCGCGGGCGCGGATCGTCGACCAGACGTCGGTCGGCTGTGACCCGGTGAAGATGCTCGAGGGCCCGATCCCCGCCACGGCGAAGATCCTGCAGCGCAACGGCATCACCATGAACGACATCGACTACGTCGAGATCAACGAGGCCTTCGCGCCCGTGGTCGCCGCGTGGCAGCGCGAGCACAACCCGGACATGGACCGCGTCAACGTGCGCGGCGGCGCGATGGCCCTCGGCCACCCGCTCGGCTCGACCGGCGCGCGCCTGATCACGACGCTGCTGCACACGCTGGAGGACGAGGACAAGGAGATGGGCCTGGTCACCATGTGCTGCGGCGGCGGGCTGGGCACCGGCACGCTGATCCAGCGGGTCTGAGCGCTGCGCTTCGGTCTGCGCCGGCCCCGGTTCGGGGTCGGCGGAGGCGCAGCGGGAGGCGCCTCCGTGTCGGTGGGGGCTTGAGGGGGCGCGCGGTGTCGGCGAGCGTCGCCGTTGCTCGCTCGGGAGGGTCCAGGTGGCCCGAGCGCCTCGGCAGCTCCAACGCTTTGGGCGACATTCAGGACGCTGAGCGTCCGAGATGTCGCCCAAAGCGCGTGGGGCGCGAGTGGTCGGCGGTCTCCATTTGCCTTGGGCGACATTCGAGACGGTGAGCGTCCGAATTGTCGCCCAAAGCGGTCGACCTGGTCCTTCAAGCAACCCAGCCCCTGGGCCGCCCGCGGCACGCGATCCCGGCTCGAGGGCAGATTGACACTGACGCGACGGGCGAGGGGCGCGACGGTCGTCCCGTGCGCACCACGACCTCCGTCCCGCTCACCCGCCTCTCCGAAGCCGCGAAGGTCTGCGTCTCCCGCGCCGGCGGCCACGCCAAGCGCACCAGGACCAAGCGTCCCTGGGGGGCGGAGGGCTCAGCAGCCGTCGGGGCCGCAGGCGCTCCCGCCTGTGACGATTTCCAGGGCGGGCTCGTGCGGTCTCGCGTCGACCAGCAGCGCCAAGAGCGCTTCGGCGGGCTGCGCACCGGCGGCGCCGACCTTGCGGTCGAGCACGAAGAACGGCACCGCGCTGATCCCGAGGGAGGCCGCCGTGCGCTCGTCAGCACGGACCTCCTCGGCGTAAAGGTCGGTGGTCAGGACCTCGCCGACCTCATCGGCCGGCAGGCCCACCTCCCCGGCGAGGCGCTCGAGGACGGCGTGGTCGGCGATGAGCTCGCCCTCGCCGAGATACGCGCGCATCAACCGGTCCTTCATCGCGTCCTGGACCCCGTGAGCCTGGGCGAGATGCACCAGCCGGTGCGCGTCGAAGGTGTTGCCCGGGCGCAGACGGTCGAAGCGGAAGTCCAGCCCGTCGCCGGCGGCCGTCGCGGTCATCGAGGCCTCCATCTCCAGCGCCTGCTCGCGGCTGATGCCGTACTTCCGGGCGAGGTGCGTCGCGCCGCCCTCGGGGCGCTCGGCCGGTGCGCCGGGGTCGAGCTCGAAGCTGCGCCACGTGACCTGCACCTCGTCGCGGTGGGGGAAGGCCGCCAGCGCCGCCTCGAACCGGCGCTTGCCGACGTAGCACCAGGGGCAGGCGATGTCGGACCAGATCTCGACGTGCATGGGTCTCCTTCGGTTCGTTGCGGCCGGCCAGGTCGTTGCTCGAGCAACCACCTCAGGCTAGCGCGAGCCGACTCCGCTCAGCGCACTCGAGGCCGGTCGCCGCGCCGGGTCGCGCAGTTACCATTGCCGGCATGTCGATCCCGCCTCTGGATCAACGGCGCGAGGCCGAGGCCGAGGCCGAAGCGCGGGCTGTGCTCGACCGGAAGCGTGATGACTTAGGCCGTACGCCGTCCGAGCGCCTGGAAGCGACGCTGCGCCTGAGCGCGACGCTCATCGAGTTGTCGCGTGCGCCGCGGCGCGATGTCTGAGGGCTCGCTCGATGAGCTCCTGCTGTGCCTCGGGCGCGCCGGCGTGCGGTTCGTCGTCATCGGCGGGATCGCGGTTGCCGTGCACGGCTACGTGCGTGGCACGAAGGTCGTTGACGCCTGCCCGGACCCGGACCCCGAGAACCTGCGGCAGCTCGCTGGACTGCTGACGGAGCTGGAGGCCGAGGAGCTGGGGGTTGGCGACCCCGAACCGGATGAGCTACCGATGGATCCCCGGCGGGTCGAGGACCTCGCCCAGGGCGGCAACTTCCGGCTGCGGACCCGCCTCGGCGACCTCGACGTCATGCAGTGGGTTGCGGGGATCGAAGGCGATCACGCCTACGCCGAACTCGCGACAGACGCGATGGCGGTCTCGTTCCGGGACATCACGCTCACGGTGTGCTCCCTTGCCAAGCTACGGCGGATGAAGGAGGCCGCCGGTCGGCCCCAGGACAAGCTCGACCTCGAGCACCTGCCGGCCGCCACCCAGTAACCCGAGCTTCAGCCCCAGCGGAAGCCGGTTGCCGCCGCGGCCACGGGCAGCGGGCTCGACGGCAGCCCGGGGCCCGGCTCCGGGTCGTTGAACCCGCCGGGCGCGACGTCGTTGGGCGTGTCCGGGTGAAAGAGCGAGGCGAGGTACTGGATCTGCCCGCGGCCCGGGCCGAGCTCGAACTGCCCGCCGCCGTACGCGCCGATGCCGCTCGCCTCGCACAGGTCGTAGGCAGCCATGAGCGGGCGCAGGCCGCCGAGGCGCGAGGGCTTGATGTTCACCATCCGGGGTGGGAACGGCAGAGCCTCGATGTCGGCGACCGAGTGGATGTTCGCGTCCCAGGTGATGCGGTCGCGGTGGGGCTCGAGGACCGCGTCGGTCTCCGGGGTGAGCTTCGGGTCCTCGATCCACGCGTCGGGGAAGCCCTCGGCCACCCGCCGGTACAGATCGGCGTCGGCACCCTGGTCGACGATCGAGCCCTCGTACAGACCCTTCAGATCGACCGAGTCGACGGCGCCGGTGGCTACCAGCTCAGCGATCAGCGCATCGGTCCAGTCGCTCGTCGGGTCGAGCTTGAAGCGCAGGCCGGGGTAGTGGGCCAGGCGCGACAGGACCGGCTCCATGGTCGGGGGATCACCGAGCCGCAGCGACACGACGTACGTGACCGGGCGCGGTTCGAGACCGAGTGCCTCGTGCAGCGGGATGCCGGCCTGGTTCAACGCGAGGTCGAGTGCCGCCGATTCATAGGCCCACACCCGGTAGTGCCGCGACGCCGGGCGCTCGGGCGGCGCCGGCCAGAGCTCGAGCGTGGCCAGGTGGTCGCAGAACGACGCGATCGTCCAGCGGCCGGCCAGCGCGAGGCCCGGGCTGGCTTCCTGTAGCCGGTCGTGGTCGGGCGTGTCGTAGGTGACGTCCTCACCCACGCCGTCGTGCCCGCCGCCGCGCAAGCGGATCACGGTCGACACGCGCGTGAACGCGCTCGACACGTCGCGCTCGAGGCGCTCAAGCTCGTAGTCCTCGATCTCGAGCGCGAGACCGGCGATGCGGTCGAAGGTGCTCACGCTCACGCGGACGAGCCGGCCTCGAGGCGCGCCACGAGCTCGTCGAGGCGCAGCTCCTCCAGGCCCTTGCCGACGGCATCGAGCTCGCCCGCGCAGAACTCGACCATGGTGCGGCCCTCCTGGCACAGGTCGAGGGTCTCGCGCAGCCCGGCCTCGCCCGAGTCGAGGCGCCGGATGATGTCCTCCAGACGGGCGGTCGCCGCTTCGTAGGTCAGCTCTTGGGCAGGTTGCTGTTCAGCCATCGATGCTCGCTCCAATGTCGCCGTCGCCGAAGAACACCCGCACGCGCCCGGCGGTCCGGGCGTCCTCGCGGGTGGTGATGATCGTGCCCGCGCCGTCGTCGACCAGCGCGTAGCCGCGGGCGAGCGTGCGCTCCGGATCGTGTGCGGCCAGCGCGGCCAGCGCGGCGTCGAGCCCCGCGCGCCGGGTGACTCCGTCGGGGCCCGCCACCGCGGCGGCCTTGCGCGACAGGACCAGCGCGCGCGTGCGGTTCAGCGTCTCGGCGTCGCCGGCGCCTCGCCGGGCGCTGGCGCGCAGCTCGCGCAACGACTGGTGCAGCGCGCGGCGATGGCGCGCGACGTGCTCGGCGGGCGCGCGCGACAGGCGCACGAGCACCCGCGCGCGCTCGAGGACCGCGCGGCGCCCGTGGTGCTCGAGCCGCGTCGCGCAGCGCCCGACCGACGCGCGCGCCTCGGTGCAGTGCAGCGGCACCGCGGCCTCGGCGGCGTGGGTGGGGGTGGAGCAGCTCACGGCGGCGACGTCGTCGATCAGCGTGCGGTCGGTGTGGTGGCCGACCGACGCGACGACGGGCACCCGCAGCAGCGCGACCGTGCGGCACAGCGTCTCGTCGCAGAAGCAGAAGAGGTCGGCGAGCGACCCACCGCCGCGCGCGACGACGATCACGTCGACGTCCGGCACCGCCGCGAGGTCCTGCAGCGCACGGGTGATCGCGGGCGCCGCGTGGCGGTCCTGCACCGGAGCGAAGGCCCAGACGACCCTGCCGCCCCAGCCGCGCCGGCGCAGCCCGGCGATCACGTCGTCGCGCGCCTTGCCGCCCTCGCCGGTCACCACGCCGATCGTCCGCGGTAGTGCCTTGAGCGGCAGCGCCTTCTGGGGCGCGAAGAGCCCCTCGGCGCCGAGGGCGCGCCGCAGCGCCTCCACCTGGGCGAGCAGGTCGCCCTCGCCCGCGATCCGCAACCCGGTGACGGCGAAGGAGAACGACGGCGAGGACTGGCGGCTGCCCGGGTAGTAGTCCGGCCCGCCGGCCACGACGACCTGCGCCCCGTCGCCCAGCGCGCCCGCCGGCAGGCGCAGCGCTTCGAAGTCGTTGCGCCACATGGCGCACGGGATCGCGCCCTCGGCGTCGCGCAGCTCGAAGTACACCTTGGCCTTGCTCGGCCGCAGGTTGAACACCTCGCCGAAGAGCTGCAGGCGCGCGCGCTTGCGCAGCTCTTCCTGCAGCTTGCGCGCGTAGGCGCCGACCGGGTGGGGCCCCGACAGCCGCGATCCGGTGATGCCTTCGGGGCGCGCGGACGGGTCAGTCATCGTCGAGTTGAGGCTAAAGGAAGCAGCGGCACCTCCCGGCGCGTCGAAACGCTGTGCCCGCTCAGTCAGGCGAGGACGGTCAGGTGCTCGGTGCGCGCCCCGGGGACCGTGGCGAGGGGGAGCGACCGGTCGAACGTGACGAAGTGCCCCCCGTGGGCGACGGCGAGTGCGAGCAGGTAGGCGTCGGTCACCTGGCGCGGCCCGTGAAGGCGTGAACGGTCCACGGTTCGCTCCTCGAGCACGCTGACGTCGCAGGGCCAGAACGCGTGGTAGTCGCTGTGGCACGCACGGCTCAGGAGCTCGATGGCTTGCGCAGGGGCAATGGGGCTCGGGTAGCGCGGCTGGCTGATGACGCGGACGAAGCCGGTCTCGGTCAGCGCGCAGGACGCCCAACCGGCGCTGATCTCGTCGTCGAGCCAAGCGCGGGCCGTGGCGTGGTCGACATGGTCTGAGTCGAGCAGCGCCAGGAGCACATTCACGTCCAGTAGCGCGCGTCTCACTCGGGGTCGTCCTCGCGGAGCCGGTCGATGAGCGCGTTGGACACGGCAGAACCTCTGGGTGGGAGGGGGCGAAATCCGTGGCGCTCGTGCCCGGCGCTTCCGGGTTGCCGGCCGGGGGCGGTGAGCGCCTGCCGGGCCAGGTCTGAAAGCACCTGGCCGGCTGTCCGCTTCTCGCGGCGTGCGCGCTCCTTGACGGCGAGCAGCACATCCTCGTCCAAGCTGAGTGTGGTGCGCATGCATGTGATGCTAACGCATCCTAAAGAGCACAAGATGTAGCTCGAGCCCGTTGCTCTCCATTCGTATTCCGAGATAACCGGAGCGATTTTCCGAGTTAGCAGTACTGTTTCTCCGAGATGCCCGTCGGCCCGCACGACACGGATCTCATTGGGCGCGGTCTCGCCCCCGTTGTCGTCGACGCGATGGGGTCCTCGCGCGCGGTCGCGCTCCTGGGCGCGCGCCAAGCCGGGAAGAGCACGCTGGCCCGGGTGCTCACCGATGCGCGCCTGCCCGCGGAGTTCCTGACGCTTGATGACGAACCGGTGCGCCTGGCCGCGCGCGCCGACCCTCACGGGTTCGTGGCCGGGCTCGGTCGACGCACGGTCATCGATGAGGTACAGCGGGTCCCTGAGCTCCTGTTGGCGATCAAGTCACGGGTCGATCGCGACCGTTCTCCGGGGCAGTTCCTGCTGACCGGCTCGTCCAACCTGCGGCGCATCCCGACGGTCGCCGACGCCCTCCCGGGCCGCGTGGACTACCTGACGTTGTGGCCGCTGACCCAGGGTGAGATCGCGGGCCGCCCCGAGGACCTCCTGGACCGGCTGTTCCGCGGGGACGTGCCGGCGGTGACCGACGCGCCGGCCGGGCGGGGTCACTACGCGCAGATGCTGCTCGCGGGCGGCTTTCCCGACGCCCGCACGCGTTCAGGAGCGGCCCGCACCCGGTTCTTCGACAGCTACATCTCGTCGATCGTCGAACGCGACGTCGCCGACGCCGGCCGTGTCCATGACCCCGGCTCCCTCGGGACGCTGCTGCGCCTGATCGCCGCTCGGTCGGGTTCCCTTGCCCGCTACGAGACGCTCGGCCGTGACGCGAACCTGGACGGCAAGACCGTCAAGAGCCATCTCGACGTGCTCGAGCGGCTCTTCCTCATCCGCATCCGGCGCCCCTGGCACGTCAACGTCGGCAAACGTCAGGTCAAGGCGCCCAAGGTCTACGTCAGCGACCCAGGCCTGCTGGCCGCGCTGGCGGGCGTGGACGAACGGCGGCTGACCCATGACGGGGGCCTAGCGGGCTCCCTGCTCGAGACGTTCGTCGCGACCGAGCTCGAGCGACAGGCCTCGTGGGCTGTTCAGCCGCTCACCTTCTGGCACCTGCGGGAGGGCGAGCGGGAGGTCGACACGGTGATCGAGCACCCCTCAGGCGACATAGTCGGCATCGAGGTCAAGGCGAGCGCCACCGTCCGCCCCGCGGATCTCGCCGGCCTCACCCAGCTTCGGGACCGGGTGGGAGCGCGGCTGCGGGCCGGGGTCGTCGTCTACACCGGCAACCGCACCCTTCCGTTCGGCGACCGGCTCTGGGCGCTTCCGCTGCCCGGACTCTGGCGCGCCTGACCGGCCGTTAGGCTCGCCCTCCGCGTGACCGAC